>Ga0315546_1000028_pt1 | contig 105690 bp, 95 predicted proteins | sample SalMarSW160170MG_FD_203833 | JGI IMG/M metagenome (GOLD analysis project Ga0315546, IMG submission 203833) | Salt marsh sediment microbial communities from the Plum Island Ecosystem LTER, Massachusetts, United States - Salt Marsh Sediment SW1601-170 ...
TTAAATGTAAGCGGGAAGAGTACGACCTTGATCATTATTGTAAGAATAAGAATAATCAATCCGTAGTTACCGATATAGTTATCAAGCCAGTTAAATATCGGAATTATAACAAATCTATTTATCCAGCCAATAATATTCTTTCCGAGAAAGACAAGCTTCTCAAGCTCAAGGCCCTCTTTTCTCAGAGTAGTAATATGATTCGGTCCAAAGTACCACTTCATCCCGATTGTTGACAATGTGCCCTGATCATAAGGCACACCTAACTCAGAAGTAAAGTACTTCATATATTTTTCTGATACTGGTGTTTTCGTAGATGTTACAAGACCATTCAGGAAAAAATCATTTGATATAATTACAGATGAAAAAAACTGATCCTGAAATGCCACCCATCTGAGTTTTGTGGTAATGTCCGCTGTTTCGGTCTCTTTATTTGATCTCAGTCTGAACCCAACAACCTCATCCTGAAAATATTTGTATTTAATTGTAGTATAATTCTCTTCATTTTGTCGTCCTTTTTCCTGCTGCGGAATGTACATCCTCCAGTCTAAGGTAATACTGTTTAAATTGGATGCCACAATGTTTTCCATAGACTTAAATGTAACATCATAATCAACCACATATTTGCCCGGTGCAAGAGTGTATTTATACTCAATGTATTTACCATCTTCTGCAATCAAACGGAGGATCACGCTTTCAGGGTTTATGGAGGCATCATATGATTTTATATCTGATTCGGGTGTGAAAAAGAGATTGTTTGTTTGAATGGCTCTGTTATCGACTGTAAAAAAATTAAAGCCGAACATTGTTGAATCACCTGAAAATAATATAAGAGGCCGGGAGTCATAAGTAGTGTATTCCTTAAGACGGGCTGAATATACCCTTCCGCCTCTAAGTGATATCTTTAATTCAATCTTATCGTTTTCGAGCGTTATAAAGTCATTTTCGCCCGTTGCTGCATCAGTAAATATCCCATACTGATCATTTTGTAACGGGATTTCGGGTCCGGGCAAAGCCTTTTCGGAAGTCTCAGGTGTAACTGATTCGGATATAGTTGAATCTGCTGTTTGAGTCTGAGGTACAAATCCGAGACGCTGATTGATTTCGTTTACTCTGGCAATTGCTTCAGGTTCGTTTCGCTTAAATCTTAATGCGTTAATATATTCTGCCCTCGCATTTTCCATATCCCCTCTGTTATAGAGGGAATCTGCTACTGCAATAATTTTATTATAAGATTTATTATTTCTGCTACTGTTATATAAACTAAATCCAATAAAAATCGCAAAGATTAAGATAATGCCGGTGATTGTGTTTTTGTCCATTCTTTTTCAAAAGTTTTTTCAGAATTCATATATAAATTTATTTTGCAACGCATGCCTTGATGAAGTCAACAAAAAGCGGATGTGGTTTAACGACGGTACTGTTGTATTCAGGATGGAACTGAACGCCTATGAACCATTTATGGTCAGGGATTTCGACTATTTCAACAAGGTTAGATTCAGGATTAATACCAACCGGTACCATCCCGTTATTTTTAAAATCATCTATAAATTTGTCATTAAACTCATATCTGTGTCTGTGTCGTTCCACTACTTCTGTTCTTCCATATGACTGATATACTCTTGAGTTTTGACTGATTAAGCATTTATACCCACCCAGTCGCATAGTTCCGCCTTTATCGATAACACTTTTTTGTTCTTCCATCAGATCTATTACAGGATATTTTGTTTTATGATTTATCTCCGTGGAATTAGCGCCTTCAAATTTCAGTACATTTCTTGCAAACTCAACTACAGCGCATTGCATACCAAGGCAAATACCAAAGAAGGGAATATTATTTTCTCTTGCATATTTGGCAGTGGAAATCTTGCCTTCGATACCCCGTGATCCAAAACCGGGAGCAATCAGTATTCCATCCAGACCTTCCAGAAGCTGGTTAATATTTTTTTCTGTGATCTCTTCTGAATGAATATATTCTACATTCACTTCGCATTCATTCATGGCACCACTATGGATAAATGATTCAGCAATTGATTTATATGCATCTGGCAGTTCCACATATTTTCCAATAAGGCCTACTCTTATCGAGTATTTTGGATTTTTCAGTTTCCCAAGGAATTCTCTCCAATCTGTCAGTGGTGGTTCATCTTCTATGGGCAGGGCAAGTTTTCTCAATACTGTCTGATCGAGTTTTTCTTCCAGCATTTTCAGAGGCACCTCATATATTGTTGAAACATCTACAGATTCAATAACGGCATTTTCCTCCACGTTACAAAAAAGAGCTACTTTTCTTTTTATATCCTCAGTAAGTTTTCTTTCAGTCCTCAAAACAAGGATATCGGGCTGGATCCCTGTTTCGAGAAGAACCTTAACAGAATGTTGTGTAGGTTTGGTCTTCAGCTCACCAGAAGCTGATAGATATGGTACAAGCGTTAAATGAATAACCATGCAGTTATGAGATCCAAGCTCCCATCGTAACTGTCTTACTGATTCAATGTATGGGAGTGATTCAATATCACCAACTGTTCCCCCTATTTCAGTTATTACAATATCGAATTTGTTCCCGGAACTGACCAGTTTTATACGTCGTTTTATCTCATCGGTAATATGCGGGATTACCTGGACTGTTTTCCCGAGGTAATCTCCCTTCCTTTCCTTATTGATCACTGACTGATAAATACGGCCGGTAGTTACATTATTAGCCTGGCTTGTCGGTACGTTTAAAAATCTCTCATAATGGCCGAGATCAAGGTCTGTTTCCGCTCCGTCAAGTGTCACATAACATTCACCGTGCTCATAGGGATTCAGTGTGCCGGGATCCACATTAATATAAGGATCCAGTTTCTGAATAGTAACGGAATAACCTCTGGCCTGAAGGAGCTTTGCCAGCGATGACGAAATAATACCTTTTCCCAGAGAAGAAGTAACTCCACCTGTCACAAAAACATATTTAACATCGGTCAATTTATGGAAGTATAAAAGTTAAACTATCTGATTTCATACATAATTAATCATCAAGACCTGACTGGTCTATCATTTTTACTTTCTCTTCAAGAGTTTTGATCATCCTTTTTGCATTTTCAATCTTCTCTTCAACTTCTTTTATCATTGTATCAGCATTAGGTGATTTCGCAAAAAATCCGATATTATTCTCCCAGAGCACAATATCATTCTCAAGCTGCTTTATTTTGGCAAAGAATTTCTCTCTCTCATTATGAATCTTCCTCGAAGCTTTTGGATTTGATTTAAGATTGTCAAGTTTGGTTTTATACTTAAGAATACTTTTATCTTCATCCCCTATCTTCAGTTTGTCAAACTGTTTGTTAATGGCATTACGGTATCTGATGGTAATTTCATCTTTTTTATTAAAGGGGACAAAGCCAATTTCGGCCCATTTTCTCTGCAGTTCTTTTAACTTATCGAATGCAGTCTGAACGTCGGACCCCGGTTCAAAAGTTTCCAGTTCCTCTATAACAGCCAGTTTTTCTTTAAGATTATCTTCATAAGATGTATCCAGGCTTGCAAAATACTCTGCTTTTCTGTTAAAAAAATGGTCACATGCTTTTCTGAATCTTTTCCAGGTTTTTTCTGATTGTTTCCTTGGCACCGGACCTATTTCTTTCCATTCTTTCTGAAGTTTAATGAGTGCATCTGATGTAGTTTTCCACTCAGTACTCTCCTGCAGAGCTTCAGCCTGGACGCATAAATCGGTTTTTAACTGGAGATTATTCAGCTGCATCTCTTTATTATCAGCATAAAAGTTTCTTTTCTTTTCAAAAAATGCATCACAGTCATCGCGAAATCTCTGGTAGACTTTATTATTTTGTTTCTTGGGAGCAAATCCGATTGTACGCCACATTTTCTGCAGGGCAACTATTTTTTCAGCCCTTTCATCAAAATCCCTGAAGCCTTTTATATCAAGCAGATTGATAGCTTCTACCTCCTCACACAAGGCAATTTTTGCTTCCAGGTTTTTCCTCTGCTCTTCTTTTTGTTTCTCAAAATACTCGTGATGCCTTTTATTGATCTGCGAGGTAGCCTCTTTAAATCTTTCCCATATGTCATTTTTTGATTCCTGTGGTACCGGGCCTATTTCGCGCCATTGATCATGATAATCCTGTAATGTTCTGAATGCGTTTACCGGATATGGCTCCAGTAACAGTTCTTCAGCTTTCTCGCACAACAGGACCTTGGCTTCAAGATTCTTTTTAAGATCAAGGTCTCTTAGCTCTTTGTTGATCTTGATATAATCGTAGAAGATCTCAACATTATGGTGATAATTTTCCCAAAGGTCTTTCAGTGATGACTGGGGAACCACACCTACCGAATGCCATTCATTCTGAAGAGCCCTGAATTCCTGGAAGGTTTTGTTGATTGACTCTTCCCTGTTAACAAGGTCTTTAATCTTATCAATTATGTCATACTTTTTCTTAAGATTCTCATATTTTTCTGCCTCCTGGATCTTATTATAGTCATTTTTTTTCTCCCGGTACTTTCCCAGTAGTTCTTTTATCCTATCATCCAGTGGATCGACCCATGATTTGTATTCTTCAATCTTACCACCTTCCTCAATAAATTTATTCTTTCTTTCTTCTGCTTCATGACGCAGTTTTTTATAAAAGTATGACTTTATACGTTCAACGTCATCGCGAATTTCTGCAGGAGGGCGGTTTTCAATCAGCAGACCGAGTGTATCAACCAGTTCCTGTTTTGAAAATCCCGAATAATCTACAGGTGGAAGTTCGTTATCTTCTGTTTCTTCTTCTTCCTCTGATTCAGGGCTTTCTTCTTCTTCAGCCTGGACTTCGGAATCATCTCTGACGACTTTCTCTCCCTCTTCTTTTTTTTCATCTGGTTTCTCTTCAGTTTCAGGAGATTCAGCAGGCAGGTCTACTCTTTCAGCTTTTTCAGCTTCTTCAGCGTTTACTATCTTCTCATTACCGGCAGCATTTTCATCAGCTCCGTTTTGTTCATCATGAACAAGATCATCCGGATTTTCTTTAATCATTATCAATCCTTTATATATTCAGATCTTCAACAGCATCATGCACTATGGCATACCGTGGAATTTTCAGAGTACGAAAATATTGAAATATTTAATAAAACTCAAAGTTTTATTACATTAAATATGATTATCAATAATGAAGACAGTGAGAGCAAATCAGGGTAAGATCAACCTGATTACACGGAAAGTTTGTAATTACTGTATAAGATCTTTACAAGATTATTTTTATATTTGAAAGTTATTATTGCGCAATACCTGTTTCTATATATTAACATTCAGAACGTTATTAATATTTGTATGAGAACAACTGAAATTATTCTTATATCTGTGGTCATCGTTGTAGTAGGTGTTCGTCTGTATCAGAAATATGTTAAGAAAAATCAGGGTAAACTCGGAAGCGGGTCAGGAACTGATTCTTCATTGTCATCTTCATCCAAAGATGATGATTATGAGCCATATTTAAAAAAGTAAATAATTATTCTTACGCTCAATCAATAAGATACATATTTGTATTTTATTAAAACGAATGGGATTAGCTTTTTTCAGTAATAGTCTTATTTGTTTAAATGTTTAACAATCATTATACATGGTTGATTAATTTTCTTAATTTCGCGATGGAAAGATGTGGTATTTGCTGGGCTACCAGAGCTAATCCAACAACAGACGATAGCAAAACGACAGACGGTACGAGCATTGGCACTTTTTCAAGCATGATGACCGGTTTATCGCCAAATACCAAATATCATGTGCGGGCATATGCGATCAACAGTGCCGGAACGGCATACGGAAAGATTGAAAGCTTTACTACAGCATCAAGATAATAAAACTCCATTCCTTGCTATTACATAGGATAGATGAAGGCTTACACTACAAAAAATGCAGGCAGAAATAAAGTAAGTTTCCCAGCCCCTTGACTATACCTGGTGTGGAAAAACGTCTTCTGATCAGGTTATCTTTTATTCTTTGAAATAAGGTACCGGAAAGGATTCACTATTTTTTGAAGAAGTCTGATGTCTTTAGTGATTATTTCAGCTGTACCCTGCATATTCTGGGCAAAGTCAAGTTTATTATCATAAAGAGTTGTCAGACCTGATGGCAGACTGATTTCAATTATATAGGAATCGCCTGTTGGTACCAGGGATTTTGATATTACAATGCCTCTGACCATTCCGTATTCAAGGTAAGGGTAACTGCTTAGTTTAATATTAACCAGTTGCCCGGTATCCACTTTACCCGATCGTTGCATATTAAGGTTTATCCTGCCAATAAAATCGCCTGTTTCCAGCGGTACAATACTCAGAACCGGTTCATCTTTCATTACTAACTGGTTCTTGCTCCAGAACTTTGTAAAAGTAACAACTCCACCAACAGGAGAAATGAGGAGAAATGTATATTCCCAGTGTTGAATCTGAGCTTTCAGGTTAAGCAGGGATTCATTCAGCACTGAATAGCGTTTCTCTCTCTCTTCATTTCGCGTAATAGTCCAACTTTGAAGAAGTTGCTTTTGCCTTGCCAGTTCAATGGATTTTGCTGCATGATCGAGCCTTACATCCTGGAGCTCAATGTTAATATTGTTAAGCGATTGCTGGGCTTTTTCAAGTTCACTGTCCGAGTAAACACCTTTTACATAGAGCATAGAATCTCTTAAAAACTGATTAACTCCCAGTCTCCGGTTTTCAGTATATAATCGTTCTTTTTCCTTAATCCTTGCAATGTACTCTTCTAATCCCTTTATCTCCTCGGCTACCGATGCAATCTTGTTACCGTAGAAATCATTATTTACGTAATTGGTGTAATCTGACAGACTCTTAAGAAATGATGCCCAGTAACTCTGTATATCACCAAGTTCAGAAAAAGCTGGCAAAGATTCGGGTAAAAGATATTCGGTTTTTTTTACCGTATCAATTATTTGCTTTAGCTTTTCGACTTCAGCTATTGAGGCAGTAGTTTCCATTAATGTCAGTAGTTGTCCGGCAGTTACTTCATCTTGGTTTTTTACATACAGACTGTCAATAAGGCCGGTAATTTTACTGACCATCTGAACAGGAGGATTTACGGTGGTGATCTCAACCGGAGAAGGAATGGTATCAGGATACCTGATGATCCATGCAAAAATTATAAATAACAAAAAGACGCTGAACAAAAGTGTGGTTCCCCATCTCACGAATTTTCCCGGAGGATTGCCCATTATTTCTTTAACCGGATCGGAGTATAATATTTCAGGCTTTTGCTCTTTCATCCTATATTAATTAATTGCCAAGCTCAAGCTGGTTTTTAACAAGGTTGTAGTAAGCACCCTTTTTTTCGATAAGGGACAGATGCGTTCCTGTTTCGACAACCCGTCCGTTATCGAGCACAACAATTTTATCTGCATCCCTTACCGTACTCAGGCGATGTGCCACAACAATAACTGTTTTCCCGATAAAAAATTCTCCAAGTTTTTCAACAATCACTTTCTCATTACTTGCATCCAGCGCATTGGTTGCTTCATCAAATATTACTATTTCAGGATTCTTGTAAACCACTCGTGCAATCAGAAGTCGTTGCTTCTGACCTTCACTCAATCCATGACCATTGGCACCTATTTTTGTATTGTATCCCAACGGGAGTGATTCAATGAATTCTTTTATATTAGCTAATTCAGCCGCATTTACAAGTTTTTCTTCGTCTATCTCTTCAGAACCGGGAGCAATATTTCTTGCAACCGTATCAGGGAAAAGAAAACCATCCTGCATCACTGCACCTACTTTTTCACGCCATATTTTTATGCTGAGATTAAATAATTGGGCATCACCAACAAGTATCTCACCATTAACCGGTTGATAAAATCCCAGTATCATTTTAAGAAGAGTTGTTTTGCCACTGCCACTGGTACCAACTATTGCAGTAATTTTATTTTCTCCTATGAAAATGTCCACATCTTTAAGTGCGAAGGGTGAACGAGGCCCCTCATACTGATATGAGAGGTTATTAACGTGGATATCCGTCTTTTCCGGAAGTTTATGAACTTTCAGTTCAGAATCGCTTTCCTCATCATCCATATGATGAACTTCGGCAAGTCTGTCGAGACTCATTTTCGCATCCTGCGACATACGAAAGAATAGTATGATCTGGTTTACTGGAACGTTTAACTGTCCGATAATGAATTGCACAGCTAACATCATACCAAGTGTCATTGATCCTTTTAAAACGGCTGTGGCAGCAATAATGGTGATCAGAATATTTGTAACCTCATTGATGAAAGTTGCTCCTGCTGACTGATACTGAACAACACCCAATCCTTTGACTTTTAATCTGAATAGAGAGGCTTGAAGATTTTCCCAATCCCAGCGCATATTTAATTCGCTCTGAGTCAGCTTTATTTCCTGCATACCATTAACAATATTGATAAGCTTTGTACTTGAAGCTGACATTTCCTTAAAACGCTGATGATCAAGACGAGCCCTTGATTTCATGAATAACGAAACCCAGATTATGTATATGACCGATCCTGTAATGAACAGTGCAAGTATTTTTAAATTGAAAATTGCCAGAACAATACCAAAAACAATAAGATTAAAGAATGAAAACAGAATGCTCAGGCTTGCAGAAGTAAGAAATTCCTCAATCCTGTTATTATCTTCGATCCGCTGAAGAATATCTCCCGTCAGTTTTGTATCAAAGAAAGCAACAGGTAATGACATAAGTTTCTGAAGGAAACCGGATATGATTGCCACATTTACTCTTGCGCCGATATGTAATAACAACCATCCTCTGATAAACTCGACTGACATCCTGCCGATTACCAGCGCAAGTTGTGCAAATAGGATCAGATAAATAAATCCTATATCATTGTTATTCAGGCCAATGTCAATAATAGACTGGGTAAGAAAAGGGATAATGAGCTGGATACAGCTTCCCAGCAGCAATCCCAGTATCAATTGGCCCAGATACTTTCTGTAAAGGCGGAAATACTTAAGCAGGAACCTGAAACCATGAGTTTTTTCCTGTTCATCTTCAATTTTATACAATGCAGGTGAGGGTTCGATGATCAGTACCAGCCCTGTTGGTTTACCGTCAGTAATTGTCGAAGACCAGTTACGAATAAATTCTTCCTTTGAATATTTTATCAGACCTATTGCGGGATCAGCTACCCAGATTTTATCATTTTTTATCTTATAAACAACAACAAAATGCTTTTGTCTCCAGTGCACAATGCAGGGCAAGGGCACGTTATCAGTAAACATTTCGAAAGGTATCTTAACGCCTATAGTTTTGAAACCCAGAGAGTCAGCGGCCTCTGAAAGGCCAAGAAAAGAGATACCCTCCTTTGTTATGTAACATTTTTTCCGTAGTAATTCAAGAGAGAAATTCTTTTTGTAAAAAGCAGCCACCATCTTCAGACAGGCAGGCCCGCAATCCATTGCATCAGGCTGTTTTACAAAGAGAAATGACATCTTTTACAAAGGGGAAAAAATGTTACAACAAGTAAAGATATTTATATTTTGGTTAAAAATAACTTCGGTCGTCAATAAAAAAATAACCTGAAATTGCAGATCAATACTTTTAGTATTGGAAATAGTATATTTGTCAATTCAATTGGTTATCAAAAAGATTTGTTTAGAAAAGTATCTGATACAAGCATCATTGAAGGAATTCGTCAGCAGGATGACAAGACATTGAACTGGCTGTATGATAATTATCTCCAGACTGTAAGACACCATGTTCTTAGGAACAGCGGGTCAGAAGCAGATGTGTCTGATGTTTTTCAGGAATCAATCATAACTCTTTACCGTCAGATTTCCGAGAATAATCTTAATCTTACATCAGATCTCAAGGCTTATTTTTTCGGTATAGCACGAAATATCTGGAGTGCTCAGCTCAGAAAAAAAAGAAGAACAACTGAACTTGAGATTGATTTTCCTGATGATGAGGAAATCGATGAATTAGCCGGTCAGGTGCTTGAAAGGATCATCAGCAAGGCTCTTCAGAAGCTGAAACCTGATGCCCGTGAAATATTGATTTTATATTCAGAAGGTAATTCCTATGAAGAAATAGTAGCAAAGATGAATCTTAAAAACGAGACTTATGCCAGAAGAAAAAAATATCTCAGCAAGGAGGCTCTGATGGAACTGGTGAAGAAGGACCCTGAATACAAGGACTATCTTAATTTGCAGTAATAGAGAGTTACCAAAGATGCTGCTATCAGGAAACCAACAGATACCAGTATAATAAGATATTTCGGGTAATATAGAGGACTATTATTTCCATAGACTACAAGTGAAGCCCAGAAATGGGGATGTGATTTTAACTGACTGGCATTTTTCAGATAATCAATCCTTGCCTTCCTGAGTGCATCACTTTTTGTTTTGCCTTTTTTAATATTTTGATAAAATTCCTTCATGATTTCTGTACCTGGTTTATCGGAAACCTCCCATAATGACATTACAACCGACTGGCTCCCGGAATAAATAAATCCTCTTGCAAGGCTCATAATCCCTTCTCCTGATTGCAAAAATCCTGTTCCGGTGTTGCAGGAACTTAGCACCACCATTTTTGAATTTAATGGTATTCCGTAAACTTCATAGGTATTCAGTAATCCGTCATCAATAGTATCATTCTGGGGATAAAATACCATCTTTGAATGCATGGGATACTGGTCATTAAGTATTGTATGCATGGCAAGATGGATAATATCGTACTTGCCTGATTCTGCCTTAAACACCGACTCAAGTGCTCCTTTGTTTACATGCAGTGTTCCATGAGTCAGATCTGACACATATTCTGCCTCCTGTCTTGCATAAGGCAGATCAAAAAGAACCTCCCTTTCAGCCTGTCTGATTACAAACAACGAGTCAATTGTGATGGTTCCTGTATAAACGGGAGCAAAAGCTATTAATTTATTTATGAGGCTAAGCTCTTTTCTCAATGATTCAGCCATGAAAGTAACTGAGTAAGCATATGAAATTTCAAACTGGTTCATCAAATATGAAAGTTCACGGTAGATAATTTCTTCACCATCATAAGAACCGGTAATAAATGTTTCGAAAGGAAGATAAGACAGAATATTATCAGGTGAAATAATAATTTTATCGGAAATCAGATATTCCCGGGCTGGCTCGATTAATGTATTATATAAATAGTATCCCAGTTTCTGGAAATGATTAAACTCTGTTCTGGCACTTGCTGTACGTGAAGGCATCCCTAACAGACTTCGGAATTCTTTTATATTATTAAAGAATGATGAATCAATCCGGAACGATAAAAGCTGCTTATTCTTCCGGTTTGCGATAAAAAGATAGATTAAAGTATCAGAAACAACATAATTAATATAGTTGCTGCTAATCCCGATTATTTCCGGAACATCATATAGTTTCGCGACCTCTGTGTTATATTTAAGTAAAAAGTATTCAGGGAATTCCTGCTCAAATACAGTGACAAGTGAATCACGTCTCCGGGTTGCGTTAAGAATGATTTCGTTCCATTCCGATAAGAGTGTGGCATCAGGCATCTTCTTACTATTCTCAGTTATTATCCTTGCATTATTAAGACTGATCTCCCTCTGAAGATCTCTTTCCAGATCAGCAATATCTGAAGGTATATGAAACTGGGTTGCTTTTAGTTCGCGTGTAGAGGCAAGTAATCCGGCCATTTTACTCTTCTCTGAATATTCAAAAGCCTTTTCAAGGTACTCCGGGTTATTAGTAATTTTATAGCAAATATTAAAATCACGGATTGCAAGAAGATATGAATCTCTGTACCTGTCACCAAGAACAAACCGGCTCTCTTCCTCGCTGATATTGATTCTGACTTTTTCAAGAACTGAAATAATGATTTCTGATGTATTGGCTGCTGCCATAAGTACAGGAAGTTCTCCTGTTTCCTCGTAAATATCCCACAAAATCCTGTATTTTGTTTTCAGTAAACTTAAAGACCTTTGATCAGCTTTGATTAGTTCAAATTCCGGATTACTATAACGGCTGAGTTTATCTGGTTTTGTCGAAATACTGGAATAGATCAATTGCTGAATTGTCTCAAGTGCTTTTATCTTTTCCCCGATAGCAGCAAGTGATAGTGCATAACCAGTAGTAATCAGTTCCTTTAAAACAATATCCTCTTTATGATTTTCCAGGTATACCAGGCACTGATTAAAGAGTTCCATGGATTTGTTAATATCGATATTGTAAACACAAAAATATTCAGCGCAGTTTCTCAGAACTTCAATATAGTTTTTGGAATCAGTACCAAATGCTATTTTTGTTCTGTTAAGTGCATCGACAAGCAAAGTCTCTCCCTGTTCCACCCTGCCTGAATTAGCAAGCCTGATTGCATAACTGTTAATAATATTATTTGCCAAAGGGGAATTATTAGATTGTGAAGCTTTTACTCCATTCTGATAATATTCATCTGATTTTTCGTCCAAACCAAGATATCCGTATGCTACTGCCATACTATTCAGCAGATTGATATACCTGTCATCCTGCCTGAGAGAGTCACTTCTGTAAATTGATACAGTTTTCTCCAGATAGAGTACTGCTTTTGCATAATCAGAAAGACGTATATAACATACTCCCAAATGGTAATAAAGATTTGCCAGGTCCGGACCGGATAATGCTCCTTCCTGCTTTTCTAGTATTCTGACAGCCATATTCCCATAACTAATTGATTCCTCATATTCCTGCAGCTCCATGTTAGCTGTCAGCAGATTCGATAAACTGCCTGTAAGGGCAGGATCTTCAGGTCCGTATAATTCCTTATCAACATCAAGAGCTTTTAGTGAATAATCCCTCATGCTATAATAATCACCAAGATAAAAATAGGCAACTGCCAGGTGGTAAAGCGATTTTGAATATATCGTATCTCTGATCTTCCTCTTTTCCCTTATAACTGCTGAAGATTCCAGTAATTCAATTGCCTTTATATTATTACCTCTCAAAATATTAAACACCCCGGTAAAATAAAGCGACTCGGCCAGAATTGTGCTATCGACCAAATGGTTGTTAAGGATATTGAAAATGCTGTTTATGATCCGGCGGCTTCCTGCAGTATCTCTTTTAACAATACTCTCCTGCAATAAAAGGTTTAGATTTTTAACCGTATTACTATAATTATCAGAAATCTTCTGACCCGCTTCAACAATAGAAGCAGCTTCCTGAAATGAAGAATAATATCTCAAATTACAGTTACCGGCATGAGCAGACCGAAGTATTGCCACTAATGCTAAACTAAGCAATAACTGACGTATATTGGTGCAGTTAGTCAATGAATTACGAAACATTGTGATGCTTTCCTTGTTTAAATATCATAATTTTATATTAAATTGCCGAAAGTTACATCAAAAGTAATTCATTTCAAGTATTGTAACGGTTTGATTTTCTTAATTTAAAAAAATATTTTGAAAATAGTTGATTTTTTTATGTCACAAAACCCTGTCTGCCGACATGTAACAATGTAATGTTTTAAAAACAGATTTACGAATTACCCTGACAAAGTATCAACTATTAAAAATTTAAGTTATGAAAACCCTGAATTTTGAAATTTTGAAAGACATTTTCAATGAGTTTGCACTGACAAACGATGAAATGATTTGTGTTCGTGGCGGCGAAGGAGGAGAACCTAGAGTACTACCAAATCCTCCTATAGTAAGGATCTGATTATTTTATTTTTCCCTGTTTTAGCGAAAACAGGAGTTCTGGCAAACACTTTTATGTGATTTAGTTGTTTGCTTTATTACTTATGTCATCAGCAGGTTGACAATAGAATACCTGCATGGATTGAAATATGATTGAGACCTATGGTCTGGTATATGCATATTGCTAATATGCTTTGTTTTGAAAATTAATGTAACAATATAAATATATAATTATGAAAACAATTGATTTTTCATACTTCATCGAAAGGTATAATACCGGGGAGATGGATGATGCAGAAAAACAATGGTTCCGTAAGGAACTTGAAGAAAACGAAAAGCTTCGTAATGAAGTTGATCTTCGCCGAAGAACTGATACTATTCTGAAAGAAAAGGATATTATCAGCCTCAGGAATAAGCTGACAATTATTGAGAAGAATAGAGAAGCAAATATTCCTGCTAAAAGTCCGCGAAAGTCTGTAAATATGAAATACGCTGCTGCTATTGCTGCTATGGTGCTTATAGGGGGCTTTGTGTTGTTCAGAAGTAATAATCTCAGTAGTGAGGAGGTCCTGAATAAATATTATAAGACTTACGAAGTAACAACACCTTCGAGATCATATTCAGCAACTGCAGATCCTGATTTCATTATGGCTATGCAACATTATAAGATTCATGATTACAGGAAAGCAGCCCTTTACTTCACCAAAGTGCTTGAAAAGGATCCTGAAGACATGGAATCAAATTTATTACATGGTCTTGTAAATTTTGAAAACTCAAATTATCCGGAAGCAGAACGCTCATTTGTAAAGGTAATCGACAACAAGGACAACATGTATACTGAAGATGCACGCTGGTACCTGTCGTTGTGTTACTTTAAGACAAAAGACCAGGATAAAGCAATGGAACACCTTGCTATTATTAAAAAATCGAAGAGTATTTACAGTCGTGATGCCGGAAAAATATTAAGAAGATTGAAGTAAGTTGTAAGTAACCTTAATCAGAATGTTTAATCTATCGGGACATAATAATGGTATGACGGGAGAATCTGAATTAAAGAAATCAGATATCATTAAGAAACCGGAAAAGAATCAGAGCATAATTAATTGTCTGAAAGTATTAACCGGAATGTCTCATGAGATGAGAACACATATGAATGCAATTGTTGCATTCTCTTTTCTGATGAATAATAATGGTTATAATGATGAGGAGCGTGAAGATTTCAGCAACCAGATTTTAAATTCATGTGAACAGCTTATCGGCCTGTTTGATAACTTTCTTGATTCAGTAATAATTGATACGGGTAATTCAAAAGCTGATATAAAGATTTGCAAACTCGATAATGTTCTCGATGAGCTTTTCACCGAATTCAGGGAAACTTTAAGTAAAGACAAGTACAAAGATCTGGTACTGGTAACAGAAAACCAGTTAGCTAACATAACAGAATTGTCTATTGATTCAAACAGGGTGATAAGGGTAATTCGTAATCTGTTTCAGAATGCTTTAAGCAATACAAAATCAGGGTATATAAAGGTCAGATACTTTTTAAAGGGTGAGAGTGTTATTTTTTATGTTCAGGATTCAGGTCAGGGTTTTCACAAGTCCAGGGAATTCCTTCTTTCTCAAAATCTTAATGAATCATTGAGTAAATATATGGATGTGAACTCAGCTGTTAACATTACTCTTGCGAGGAAGATTATCGGACTTCTGGGTGGTGAAGTGAGGATTGAACGTAATGGAGCAACAGGAACAGGAATATGTTTTTCTGTTCCTGCGAAGTCAGCAGTAAATACCGACATTTCCGTTAACAAACTGTCAAATACAACGATTACTATCTGATACCAGGTGTTGTTTGCACTTTGATGTCTGAATACAATTAAGCATGAGAGGAAAATAGCTGTCCTGAAAAGGGCAGCTATTTAACATTATCAACTATTTTGGCTTCAGTTCTTCTGTTCAATCTTCTTCCTTCAGATGTTACATTATCGCCGATAGGTGATGTATTGCCATACCCTTTATACTTAAGCCTTTTTATTGAAATTCCTTTATCCCTGAGGTAGTTCACTACAGACAGTGCCCTCTTTTCTGATAGTACAAGATTATGTTCATCAGTCCCGGTTGAGTCGGTATAACCTCCGATTTCCACAATAAGGTTCTTGTTTTCTGATAGCAAGTTGGCCAGTTTATCCAGTTCAATTACTGATTCATCCTTTAGCTGCCACGAGTCAATTTCATAAAACACGTTCGATAACAGTATTTTCTCCCCTACTCTGATTGGATTCAAATATATTTGTTTTGTAAACGGTTCAATTAATGTATGTTCACCCTCCAACATAAAGCTTTCAGAATAAAATAAATATCCTGTTTTACTTACATTAAGTCCATAATTATATCCAGATGGCAGACAGACGAGAAAATTTCCACTTTCATCAGTAGTATTGCTAACGACTATTTTTCCGGAAGTAAGGTTGATTAATTCAAAACTGGCTTTCAGAAGCATACCTGTTCCTTTGTCAAAAACTTTTCCTTTAAAATAGGATACAGGTGTAGGTCGGGCTGATTCGTAGAGGTTGAAATAATAAATATCCTTGCCGGTAATATTGTTCCGTCTTGACGAGAAATATGCTTTTTGTCCTGCAGATTCGATTACAAGACCTGTTTCATCATTATAAGTATTTATTGGATACCCAAGGTTCCATGGTTCAGTCCAGGAACTATCTTCCTGCATCCTACTCATATATATATCGAAGCCTCCCATACCAGCTCTGCCATCAGATGAAAAATACAGGGATTTACCATCAAAGTGAATAAATGGCGACATTTCATCTCCATCGGTATTTATCTTATCACCAAGGTTTATGGGTTCTGACCATCTTCCTCTGTCGTTCATGACGGTATACCAGATATCTTTACCTCCGATACCTCCGGGCCGGCTGCTTGAAAAGAACAGGCGCTTTCCATCTGCACTCACTGAGGGTTGTGATTCCCAGTAAGTTGAGTTAACCGGAGATTTTAAATTTACTGGTTCGGTCCATCTCCCGTTATAATATGAAGAAAAAAAGAGGTCGCAGCTTCCCAAGCCCCCAGGACGGTTGCAAGCGGTGAAGTACATATAGCTGCCATCAGATGAGAGGGTCTGAGCTCCTTCATTATGGCTTGTATTAAGTGGTGATCCTGCGTTTGTTGCACTTTGCCAGTAACCATTGATGAAAAAGCTTATATAGAAATCTTCCTGGGATGATCCAGAATTATTGATTCTTTCGCTTGCCTTCCCTTGCCGGGTAAACATAAGTGTTTGACCATCAGCCGTAATTGAGGGCCAATACTCGTCATCTTGTGTATTAATCCCCTCACCTACACTTACCGGATTGAAAGATACAGGATTTTTAAGTGCTTCAAGTGCAAACTGACAGTTTATTATGTTTTTAGCTGCCTGAGCTTTGTTCTTCTCTGAAATATTTTGTTGTTTGAGATAAACATTGAAATGAATGAGAGCTTTCTCATAATCACTAGACATCATTTCAGCATTAGCCAGGTTAAAAAACACAGGTCTGTAAAATAATGAGTCGAGCTTAACAGCTGTTCTATAATAGACTGCCGCCTCTCTGTATCTGTTAAGCTTTGTCATTAGGTCACCTATCATCATATATGCTTCGTAAAACTTATTATCGATAGTAATTGCCTGTTTAAAATAATATTCAGCCGTGACATAATCGAGATAGTCATATGATTCGGACCCTTCATTATAAGCATTGAGCGCTTTAACCGATGTTGTATGGAACTGCTGGGAATAACTTTTCAGCGAAACAGAGCATGAAACCACAAAGAGTAATATGACAGGAATCAATTTCATGAATCTTTCAGGGTATATGCATAAATTTGTGCACCTGCAGAGAGATCCTCCATGACGGATTCTTTTTAACATAAGTGACAATGTCCGGAATGATCGATTCGAATTTCTTCCATTCGGGCTGCAAAAACAACCTGCACTTTTTGTCAACAAGTTTTCGATATTTCTCTGCCCAGTCAAAATCGTGCTCATCTTCAATTATTACTTTCAGTTCATCTGCTGCACTGCAAATTTCATTTCCCGGCGGCATATTTCTTTTTGGAGAGAGGCATATCCAGTCCCATTCTCCACTAAGCGGATATGCTCCGGATGTTTCAATAAAAGTACAAATATTTTTTTGTTTCAGACCAGAGCATAAATAATCGAGATTCCACATGAATGGTTCTCCCCCGGTTACTACAACAGAATCCGTGCCGGATTTAATAATGTGATCGATAATTGTATCGGTTTCAACCATCGGATGAAGTTCAGGATCCCATGAAAATGGAGTATCACACCAACTGCATCCTATGTCACATCCTCCAAGCCTGATGAAATAGGCTGCTTTTCCTGTGTGAAATCCCTCACCCTGGATAGAGAAAAACTCCTCAACTAACGGAAGCTTTTCCTTTTTTAAACAGAGATCCGGTTTTTCTTTCATTTCAGGTATGACTAATGTAATCAAGACTGTAAAGATCGCTATGAAAAAGAGATAATCCGAATATTTTAAAGGCGCATTAATTAATATCTTCTGATTTTTATTTTGTTTTTAATTTCAGCAGATCTGGAAATTCGTTGAAAAAGAACGTATTATCGTTTATACCTGAAAATCTATCTGTGCCGGTAACATAAGAAAATAGTTGTTGTAATTATTGTTAAAGTCTGTTCCCTGCCCCCGGGCAGACCGTAATAAATAAGATCAACAAGGATATGATAGTAAAAAGGATATATGATCTGCATTTCATTTTCCCGGATTTTTTTTGCGCTATAAACATAAAAAAGATTATTTATTTCCTATTAGTTATAAAACATATTATAAATCAATCAGGGCATTAAAATTAGGTATATTTGAAAATAAAATGTCAGGTATGGTACATACTGGTCTCGAAATAATTGCAGATGATCTTCCAGCAGGTTTGAAAGACAGAAAGATCGGAATTCTTTGCCATGCTCCAAGCATAACAAAAGAGTTTACTCATATAACAGAAATTTTTTATCACAGGAATGATTGCACCCTGTCAGCCATTTTCGGGCCTCAGCATGGCATTTATGGTCAAACACAGGATAATATGATAGAGTGGAAAAGTCACCGTCATCCTCATTATAATGTTCCTCTATTCAGCCTTTATGGCGAGTATCGGAAACCCACTGCTGACATGTTGAAAGAGATTGATGTTTTATTAGTTGATCTTCAGGATGTAGGGGCAAGATTATATACATATATCTGGACTGTCAAACTATGTATGGAAGCATGCTTTGAAGCCAATCTGCCGATATGGATTCTTGACAGGCCCAATCCCATTGGCAGGTTGCCGTTTGACGGACCTGTTCTTAAGGAGGAGTATTTTACATTTGTCGGAGGAGCCTCAATCCCGTTATGTCACCGAATGACAATAGGAGAAATGGCCATGCTCTTAAAAGAAAAATATTATCCCTCTTGCAATGTAAATATTGTCTGGATGAAAAACTGGAGAAGATGCTCATTATTTAATGAAACTGGGCTTCCCTGGGTACTGCCCTCCCCCAACATGCCTACTTTACAGACTGCCATTGTATATCCGGGAACAGTTCTTATTGAAGCGCTTAATCTTTCGGAAGGCAGAGGAACAACCATTCCGTTTGAGCTTTTTGGTGCACCCTTTATAAATGCTTACAATCTTAAAAAGAATCTTGATTCAAGAAATATCCCCGGCTGTGCATTCAGAATACATGGTTTTATCCCGACGTTTAACAAGTTTGACGGTATATATTGTAATGGTCTGCAGATTTATGTCACGAATCCGGGTATTTATCATCCCGTTGCAACGGCTATTGATATTTTTGATGCAATTATTGAAACATCTGAATCAGGGGCTTTGAAATTTAATCTGCCACCCTACGAATATGAACATAAACTGATGCCTTTTGATATCCTGTCGGGTGATGAGGTGATGAGAAAATCCCTCACTGACAGAATACCAGTTAGTATTGAAAAGGAACGCTGGCGTCATGAAATTGAAGATTTTAAAAGAGAATTCAGGCAGTTTTCGGTTTACCCAGAATAATTATCAGATTTCTGGAAGGAAGGTTTATTCTTTTACAAGTAAACTCTCAAGTTTTTCGATTAGCTGGTGCGGGAATATTGGTTTAACAATGTAATCATCAAAACCTGAGGTGATTATTTTTTCCTGGTCGCCCAGAAGACTGAATGCAGTTTGGGCAATAATTATAATATTTTTTCTGAATTCCCTGATCCTTCTGGCCGAATCGTATCCGTCGAGAACCGGTAACTGGATGTCCATCAGGACAATAACAATATCAGGTTCGCTCATGGTAATATCGATGGCCTCCTGCCCGTCACCAGCATTCATTAGCAAAGCTCCTGTCTTCTCTAGTATTTTATTCAGGTACAGACGACTAGAAAGGTCATCTTCTACTATCAGGATTTTTTTGTCTTTTAGAATTTCACTTCCCATGATTTCAAATGTTATTCAAAGAGTCCTTCGTCTCTTTGAAGGAGTAAAATGGCTGATTGTGGTACTACAATGTATTTTTCTTTATTAAATTCAATCTCGATTGCACTGCTCTGAAGATATATAGCCTGGTCACCCTCTTTTGGCTGAAGAGGAACATATTTTGGTTCGTCTGTTCTGTTCTTCCAGGGCTCATCCTGATCATTCACGGAAGGAATAGGATAGCCCGGTCCTACTTTCAGAACGTAACCAATCTGCACCTTTTCATTTTCATTTACTCCTGGAGGAAGAAAAAGACCACTTTTAGTTTTGGACTGTGGTACCTTCGGTTTGATAAGGATCCTGTCACCGATAACAATCAGCTTCTGAAGATCTTTCTCATCTAACAAAACGCTCATGAATATTATTAATAACTAACAAAAATACCAAATTTAACTATATTCAGTTATCAGACGGCCGGAATTAATTAATATTGTGTTGTTAATAAACAAATTTATTCATCTTTATACTTAATGGAATCCGACACTTATAAGACTGTTGTAACTTATTCTCAGGGTATATATAAAGAAAAAGGCAGCAGGTTTATTGCTATGGCATATCCAGTAACAAGCCGGGAAGAAATAAAGTCGATTTTAGCTAAAATCCGAAAAGAACACTTCAATGCAAAACATCATTGTTATGCTTATATGCTTGGATTGAAAAGACTTACATGGAGAGTAAATGATGACGGCGAGCCTTCCGGAACAGCAGGAAAACCAATACTCGGACAGATAAATTCATACAATTTAACCAATATTATTATTGTTGTCAGCAGGTATTTTGGTGGTACTCTGTTGGGAGTAAGTGGTTTAATAAATGCGTACAGAGCTGCAGCTGCAACTGCAATAATGAATGCCGAAATAACCGAACAAACCATTCAGGAATTCTATGAGTTAACCTTTCCATATAGCTCTGCAAACGATGTTATGAGAATAATTAAAGAAGAAAATGCCGGTCAGTCACATCAGAACTTTGACCTCACCTGTTCAATAATAGTTAATTTCAGGTTGTCGGCAGGATCAAGAATTCTGGACAGGTTCTCAAGGATTGAGGATTTAAAATACAAACATATCGATACCCGCTAAGAAAGGTCAGACACCATAAAAGTTTTAATTAATTATTAACACTTATTACTGCACTTCTAATTCTTGATTAACTTTGATTAGAGTTCAGTTTTCAGTCTTTTTAGATTCAGACCTATGAAAAACAGAAGCTTAGTGTCGATAGATGATTTAACTACTAATGATATTCTGAAGATTCTTGATCTTGCCGTGGAATTCGAAAAAAATCCGGTTCAGAAACTGCTTGAAGGCAGAGTAATAGCAACGCTTTTTTTTGAGCCTTCCACCCGTACCCGGCTAAGTTTTGAAAGTGCAATTAATAGGCTGGGAGGAAAAATTGTTGGTTTTTCTGATGCTTCAAGCTCCAGTGTTTCAAAAGGAGAGACATTATATGACACTATCAGAACCGTCAATAATTATTGTGATCTCATTGTAATGAGACACCCTGTTGAAGGTAGTGCCAGGTTTGCAAGTGAAATCGCTACAGTCCCGGTTATAAATGCCGGTGACGGGGCTAATCAGCACCCAACTCAAACCCTTCTGGACCTGTATTCAATACGCAAAACACAGGGTACACTCGATAATCTGAATATTTTTATGGTTGGCGATCTTAAATATGGCAGGACAGTCCACTCACTGATGATGGCAATGTCGAGGTGGAACGCAACATTCAATTTCATTGCCCCTGATGAACTGAAAATGCCTGATGAGTTCAAGCTGTACCTCGATAATATGGGTCTTAAATACTATGAACATACTGATTTCACAGATATAATTTCCAGAGCCGATATCATTTATATGACCAGAGTTCAGCGGGAGAGATTCTCTGACCCGATAGAATACGAGAAGGTTAAGAATGTATACGTATTAAAAGATAAAATGCTGAAAAACACAAAACCTAATATGCGAATTCTTCATCCACTGCCGAGGGTTAATGAAATTCATATTGATGTGGATAGAAATCCTAAAGCTTACTACTTTGAACAGGCCCTGAACGGAGTATATACCCGTCAGGCTATTCTTTGTTCATTATTGGGGATTAAATAGAAGCGTAGAAATCATGAAGGAACCGAAACAATTGAGCGTCAGTGCAATCCAGAACGGAACAGTTATTGACCACATACCTGCAAAAAACCTTTTCAAAGTTATTCAGATTCTTGGCCTTGATCATATTGAGAATCAGATAACATTTGGTACTAACCTCGAAAGTAAAAGACTCGGAAGAAAAGCAATAATTAAAATTTCCGGTATTTTCTTCGAAGATGAAGATATTAACAGAATTGCTCTTGTTGCTCCTGAAGCAAAACTTAATATTATAAGAGATTACGAAGTTGTTGAGAAAAGGGTGGTTAAAGTACCCGACACAATTATCGGGATAGCCAAATGTATGAATCCCAAATGCATAACTAATTTTGAACAGGTCACAACCAGGTTCAGGGTTGTATCAAAGAAGATTGTTGCACTTAAATGTCACTATTGTGAAAAAATAACCAATCAGGAAAACCTCCATATCATATAATCCGGGCATCAGTTTTTCAACGGAGCCGGTCATATGATCTTACTAGTCTTTCATCTTTCCTGATTCCCCTGTAAGCAAGGATGGCTAAAACAAGTATCAGAAAAGGGATAATCATCTTAATTCCCGGAACTATGCTGGCACCGTAGCTGTTAATAATATACATTGAATAAAAGAAAGAACTAACGATCAGACCTGCTGAAAGAGCAATAACTGACAAAGTCATTCTCATCTGTAACCTTCTGTTTCTGAATAACATAATTGCAATAAGTGATAAAAGAGAAATCAGGATGATAATAGCTGACTGAGACCAGACTTTTTCTGTAAATGAGAATATTTCATCGCCTGTCGCTTTGTATATCCTGTTGAATGTGATATATATATCAGAACCTGCATTATCGATAAAGCTCAAAAAACGGCCTTTTAGGAATAAAAGAGGAAGGAAAGTTGTTAAAATTAAATAAATTGACTGAATACGCTGAATCATGTTTATTTCCTTTTTTTCAGATACTGATAATCGAAATAGTAGAGTATTTTCACTGAAAAAGTGTTGGTTTGTGGTGAGTTAAACATATAATTGAGGTTTTTTCCGAAACCAGTAATAACATAGTCTCCGTCAGAATAAATTGCGTTTTTCCATACAATAGAAAGATCGCTTCCCGGTGCAAAGCGCCAGTTATAAACCATATCAATATTAAAGGAATTGAAATTATTATCGTTATTTTCGGAATAGGTGTTATAATTATCCAGATTTCCATCGTTTCTAAGGAGATAATAATCACCATCATAATCAGCAACCGACCAGTAATGTCTTAATCTAAATGATAAGTAGGAGTTTGCTGTAAAAATATAACCGGTTGAAAAGGTGTTGGAAAATGTTTTATTATTTCTTTTTCCGAAAATAATTTCACCCGTATCGTAATCATCAACGTAACCTATGTCATTTTGAGCAACCATAAAGAGAAGCTGGTGATTAATTGAAATTCTGTTGCTAAGTCTTATTGCAGGATTAAATGAGATCATGAATTCTTTCTGATTATATTGAGAGTTAATATTTGTATAAGATCCTCTGATACCAACAAAGAATTTCTTACTGCGGTTTGAATCGAAAGAAAGCATCGTCATAAGTTCACTTCCTTTATAATAGAACCAGTTTTCAACGCGTGGTTCATAATAATCATTTGATCCTTTTGGTTTTAATTCAACCCGAAGATTTAAATTCCAGAACTTCCTGAACACAGTAAAGGAAGAAAAACTTAGTTCTGTTCCAGTAAAGACTCTGGGGGAATATAATTGGGTATGAGTGAATTGAAAAGAATTTCGTGTACTGTTAATTCGCCAGAATGGCCGGTTTATATTATACGAAATCTGCACTTCATTTTCAAATTCATTATTGCGTCTTAAGTAACCCATATCGTTCGGATCATATGTGTCAGAAGTACCATTCAATGTATATTCAACTCTGAAAGCTCCCCCGGTTTTCCCAACCCGCATGCTATACATATGCCCGTAATCAGGTGTCCCTTCGTCGTAATATTTCTGGCTTAAAGCAGCTTTACCGGAAATTGAATACAAATTACTTTTTGACCTGATAAGAAAATCTGTTGCGGTGACGTTTGCTGTATAATAGGTCTCATCCTTCGCGTGGTCTCTCCAGACATTTGTATTTTCAACGCTTATGTATGAATTATTTCCAAGATTCTGGTCAAGGACTATCATATTAAAGTTGGTAAAAGGCTCTGTTTTTACTGATCTGATTGCATCAGTAAGTGTATCTTCAATTGTTGCAAACATCTCCTTTGTCATAGCGTTAAATACACCTATGCCAAGTCCGAATCGTGTCCTTCCGGAAAATTTTGTTGCATTGATCAAACTTGCTTCCTGAGGATTATGTGAGATTTTTTCATCTGCGTTCAGGTTATCTTCCACATTCTCATACATTTTTGGAATAGCCCCGATCCGTCTTGAATAGAATATTTCACCCTTGTCAAATAACTCGGTACCTTCCATGAAAAACGGTCTTTTTTCATTATATCTGACCTCATAGGGAGTGAGATTTAGTATTTGATCATCAGATTGCACCTGTCCAAAATCCGGAACCAGAGTAGCATCAAGGGTAAAACTCTCGCTTAATCCTAACTTAAGATCCAGACCTCCATTATATGTAAAAACAGGTCTCTCACCTGAAGTCTTTTGCAGATATCCAGAAAGATAAGGTGTAAGTGACAGCCGAAGTGGAGGTTTAATGTTTGAGATATTATAAATTTCGCCAAGGTGATTAATTGTTGATCCGATATCTCGGTTAACATAATTCCACGAAGATTGCTCTCTGGTCCTTCGTATTTCGCGCCAGAAGTTAATTCCCCAGGTTTGAACCTGTTCTTTTGGAAACCTCAAAGCCGAGTAAGGTATTTTCATTTCCGTTGTCCATCCATTTTCCACTAGTTTGACTTTGCTTTCCCAAACAGCATCCCAGTTATCCTGACGTCCCTGTCCACCACCGCCAGCACCCATTAGCCCAGAACCTCCGCCTCCGCCTCTTCTTCTGCCACCGCCTCCTCCCATACCAAAGTCAAACATCTCAATCCTACTGTCAGACTGGACATCTGAAGCTGATACTTTAAACCTGAAACCATTGACTCCATCGTTATATGGACTTATTTCGATGCTGAAATTGTCTGCATTCAGCATACGGTCAGCGTCTCTTTCGCCAAGTTCAACATATATACTATCAGGATTCTTATCATACATAAAAGCACCAACATAAAGAGCAACATCATCATAAAGCACATAAACTTCAGTTTTAAGCTTCGATGGATTACCATTATCAGGTATATAGACAATAAAATCAGTGGCAACAGGAGACAAAGACCATACCTGTTCATCAAGAATACCATCAATCTTTGGAGGGAATGTTGTCCGGACAGCCTCGATCCTCTTTTTCTTTTCAGCTTCACTATTGCCGGTTTGTGAGAAACCAGTAAAAGAAAAATAACTTAATATCAAAATTAAAAACACAACAATTTTTGTTGAAAAGCGTTGCGGTTTCTCAATAAGTGAATTAATCATTTGCCTGATAATCAATATACTATTATAATATTCAAAAAAATTTACACAAAAATAACCGAAAACCTGAGACTATCTCAAATATGGTTAAACGATTCTATCATAATTAACATATTTTAACTGTAATGATTAAACATAAAATCATTACAGAATCCCTCAATAATAAATTCTTAACTTGATCGGACTGATCAATAAATAATAGGCCATTAAGAATTAATTATTATTCCACTTTCTTTTAATTTTGCAGATGTTCTTATATATTTTTTATAATGTGATAACTTAACTCTTCATTTCTTTATGCAAAAGAAGACCGAACTTATAACTAACAGGGACGGAAGTATTTTTCATTTAAAGCTTCTCCCCGGTGATATTTCAGACAAAATAATAATTGTGGGTGACCCCGGACGTGTTGAAATGCTCTCTTCCCTTCTGCATGAAATAAGAGTGAGAAAAGAGAACCGGGAATTCAGAACTGTTACAGGAACATATGACAGTGAGGAGGTTACAATCATTTCCTCTGGTATCGGAACCGACAATATTGATATTCTTATAAATGAGCTCGATGCTCTGATAAATATTGATCTCGATACAGGCGTTGCAAAGAAGGATCCGGTTTCACTTACTCTTATAAGACTTGGTACATCAGGAGGATTGAGGGGTGATGTTCCCGCAGGATCATTTGTTCTTACCGAAACTGCTGTGGGATTTGACGGTCTTCTGCATTTCTATGAGGGCTATGACTGGCTTCTTGATACTCTACTGTCAGATGCCCTTGTCTATTACCTGGAATGGCCTGATACACTCGCTTACCCATATGCTGTTAATGCCAGCAAAGAACTCGTTCAATTGTTCGGCAACGAAAATTTTATAAAAGGCATAACAATTTCAGCACCAGGCTTCTATGCTCCTCAGGGAAGAAGCCTTCGGCTTGCTGCCTTTGATAATGAAATAAACAAAAAACTGTCCGAATTTTCTCTGAAGGGCAGAATAATCTGTAATTACGAAATGGAAAGTTCCGCAATTTATGGTTTATCAGGACTGCTTGGACATAAAGCTCTTACAATTTGTGCTGTAATCGGGAACAGGGTTACCGGAGAGTTTATCCATGATTACAAGCCTGTCATCAATGAACTGGCATTGAAAATATTGAAGGTCATCTGAAAAACAGATTTGTAATAAATGTTACAAATTCTCACGGTACCATTTTACAGCTTCTTCCATTCCCTGAATCACTGTATGAGCAGGTTGATATCCCAAAAGCATTCTGGATTTTTCTATTGAAGCATGTGAATGAGGTATGTCCCCTACCCTTTCAGGTCCATGAACAGCTTGTATATTAAGTACTTCTTTATTAAATCTGCCTATAATGCTCCTAATAATTTCAAACAACTGATTAAGGCTGGTTCGTTCCCCGTGAGCGACATTATAAACCTCATTTATTGCAGATCTTTCATTCACCAGTGCTGCAAGATGATTAGCCTGGATAACATTGTCAATATATGTAAAGTCTCTCGAATTCAAGCCATCACCATTAATAACAGGAGCTTCGTGGCTTATCAGTTTCTTTACAAAAATTGGTATTACTGCAGCATAAGCACCTTCAGGGACCTGACGTCTGCCGAAGACGTTGAAATAACGGAGTCCTATAACATCAATATCATAATTCTGCGAAAAGTTAAAAGCAAAAAGTTCATTTGCATATTTTGTTATACCGTAAGGTGATAGAGGTTTTCCGATTTTTTCTTCAACTTTCGGGAGATCAGGATGATCACCATAGGTTGAAGAACTTGCGGCAAATATAAACCTCCTGACACCTGACTCCTTTGCAGCAAAGAGCATTTTGACAAAACCACCGATATTAACATCTGTTGTCGAGACGGGATCTTTAATTGATCTGGGTACTGATCCTAATGCTGCCTGATGGAATACTATATCCACACCTGAAACAGCTTTTACACAATCATCATATTTGCGAATATCCCCTTCAATAAGTTTAAACCGAGGATTATTAATGAAATCGCTGATGTTTTTGCGGTTACCAGTGGAAAAATTATCGAGACAAACAACATTGTTTCCCGCGTTAAGGAATGATTCGACAAGGTTTGAACCGATAAAGCCTGCTCCTCCGGTTACCAGAATATTACTGTTCCTTAATAAACGTTCCATAGATTATTATTAAAAAGTTTCATCATAGGTATAATCACTTCATTTAATGTCATTCAACCATAAGCAGTATTTCCTGAAGAATATACTCAGCCGTTCTGCCGTTGCCATAAAAACCGGGGTATCTCAGTTCAGTGTCAGCATGCATAAACCTGACAAACTCATTTCTTATCAGTGACGGATCAGCATCCACCAGTTTGGCTGTACCGTTGGTCACAAGCTCGGTCCATTCAGTTTCCTTTCGTAATACAAGACAGGGTTTGCAAAAAAAATGAGATTCTTTCTGCACGCCTCCTGAATCAGTAATAATCATCCTGCATGTTTTTTCAAGCATGATCATTTCAAGATAAGATACCGGTGATATGATTTTTGTAAATCCACAACTGCCAAGTTCGTCGTAAAGTGTCTGATGATTGGCTTTCAGTGATTTGATTGTACGTGGATGAAGAGGCATTACAAAGGGGATTGAATTTTCCTCAGAAAGTGTTTTCAGTGTTGTCAGGATGTCTTCGAGGCGTTCGACACTATCAGTGTTAATGTCGCGATGTATTGTAACCAGAATAAATTTCTCTCTTTCAAGGGACATCTGTTCCAGCATTGATGCTTTCTTCTTTTCTGCCAGTTCAGCAAAGAATATTGAATTGTCGTACATTATATCCCCGGTAAGATATATTTTAGGATTATCGATATCGTATGGAGGAGTGTTCTCCGGTTTGAAACCTTCATTCATCAGGTTTTTAAATGCGGCGTTTGTTGGTGCAAACAGCAGTGTGGAAGAATGGTCGCTAATTATTCTGTTCAGCTCCTCAGGCATTCTTTTATTGAACGATCTTAAACCTGCTTCAATGTGAACAACAGGAAAGTGAAGCTTCGAAGCAGCTATTGCACCAGCCAGGGTTGAATTTGTGTCACCGTAAAGCATAACACAGTCAGGCTTTTCCTTCAGTAAAACATCTTCAAGGCCTGTAATCATCTTTGATGTTTGTTTGCCATGAAGTGCTGATCCAACAGCCAGGTTATAATCGGGAGGATGTATTTCGAGTTCATTGAAAAATATTTCAGAGAGTTCTTTATCATAATGCTGGCCAGTATGAACCAGAACTTCATTTATCTTATCAGCAAAATGTAAACGTATGGCCCGGCTTATTGCAGATGCCTTAACAAACTGAGGTCTTGCACCTACAATGTTTAGGAGTTTTATCTTTGACATTTTTATTTAACATTGTAACAGGTTGGCAAAGGTAAGAATTTAAGGTTACTGATTTATTTTGCATAATTCACCGCCCTGGTTTCACGAATGACTGTTATTTTGATATGGCCGGGATAAGTCATTTCGTTTTGTATTTTCCTGGCTATATCAAAAGAGAGACCTTCTGCGTCCTTGTCGGATACCTTTTCAGCTCCGACAATCACTCTCAGTTCTCTTCCTGCCTGAATGGCATAAGTTTTTGTTACGCCGGGGTACTGAAGAGCGAGTGATTCCAGTTCCTTCAGTCGCTTGATATATGATTCCACAACCTCACGTCTTGCACCTGGTCTTGCACCGGAAATAGCATCACATACCTGTATTATGGGAGCAATAAGAGTTGTCATTTCAGTTTCATCGTGGTGTGCTCCGATAGAGTTGCATATCTCAGGTTTTTCCTTGTATTTTTCAGCAACTTTCATTCCCAGAATGGCATGTGGTAATTCAGGTTCGTCATCAGGTACCTTGCCAATATCATGGAGGAGTCCAGCTCTTTTGGCGAGCTTCGGATTAAGTCCAAGCTCAGCTGCCATGATAGAGCTAAGATTTGCAACTTCACGGGAATGCATAAGGAGGTTTTGTCCGTATGACGACCGGTATTTCATTTTTCCGACAAGTCTTATCAGTTCAGGGTGCAAACTATGAATACCAAGGTCAATTGCAGTTCTCTTTCCAACCTCAAGTATCTCTTCCTCGACTTGTTTTCGGGTTTTTTCGACCATCTCTTCTATCCGAGCCGGATGTATCCTGCCATCAGTAACAAGCTGATGAAGAGCAAGTCTGGCGATTTCCCTACGTACAGGATCAAAAGCCGACAGTACTATTGCTTCGGGAGTATCATCGACTATAATTTCAACCCCGGTTGCTGCTTCAAGAGCCCTGATATTCCTGCCCTCACGGCCAATGATCCTGCCTTTCATTTCATCGGAATCAATATGAAAGACTGTTACTGCATTCTCAATTGCATTTTCTGCGGCAACACGCTGAATAGTCTGGATTACTATTCTTTTTGCTTCCTTGTTAGCAGTCATTTTAGCTTCATCAAGGATTTCATTGACATACGACATGGCATCAGTTCTGGCTTCTGCCTTTAAGGATTCTACAAGATGATTTTTTGCTTCCTCTGCAGAATATCCTGAAATTGCTTCAAGCTGATCAATCTGTTGCTTGTGAAGGCGGGCAAGCTCTTCCGACTTTTTATCTACAATTTCAAGCTGTGCTGTAAGGTTCTCACGAATAGCTTCTGATTCATTCTTCTTACGTTGAGCCTCTTCAATCTTTTGAGAGAGTGTCAGTTCTTTCTGCCTGATTCTGTTTTCTGCCTGAGCAATCTTTACGTTTTTTTCGGTAATAACTTTTTCATGGTCTGATTTCAACTGAAGAAATCTCTCTTTCGCCTGCAGTATTTTCTCTTTCCGTATAACTTCAGCTTCTGCTTCAGCTTCGTCGATTATTTTACGGCTCTTTTTCTTAAACGATAATTGCCATAAAACATATGATACAACGAATCCGAAAATCAGGACTGAAATACACAGGAATGCTGTAAGTCCGCCGCCTATTGTCCCTTGTATTAGTGTCATATTATATGTAATTTAATTTAAATAAAAAACCCGCAAAGTCTCCTCAGCTTTTATAAAACCCCATATCTGTATGGATGGAGCTCCTAACTCATTTCGAACGTCCACTGTTCCCGAAGGAATTCCGGTTACCCGGAATGAGGCCTGCTCTGGATGAACTAAGGATTGCTCCAAAGTTTTAACTGTTGAGTTTTAAAAATGAATGAAGAAACAATGCGGGCAATTAGTTGTTATATTTTAAAGAACGCTGTTACTCTTTTCTTCAAGAACTGAATCAATTTTTTGTATTAATTCTTTTAAGGCATCAGGGAAATAATCATTATTCAGTTTATCTTCTTCCTCTGTAAGTTTTATTACATATTGCAGTGAAGCCATAGCCAGAAAATCCTGTACATCCTTATCAGAATAGCGCTGCTTGTATTGCAGCACTTTCTCATTAATCATCCTGGCTGCTTTCCTGATTTTTTCTTCATTTTCCCGTTCCACCTTTAATGGATAATACCTGTCAGCAATATTAATCCTGATCGAAAGTTTATCATCCATTGCTATATTTTATCTGTTTAAAAGAGCAACACATTTGTCAATTTCCCGCACTAGTTCAGTTATCCTTTTCTTAGCTTCCAAGGCATTCTCCCCCTCACCCAGCAATGCTCCTGATAATTTAATTCTCTCGTATTTAGTTTCTAATTCTCTTATCCTCTCATCACGTTCCTGAAGAACCATTGTTAGTTCATCATTCCTGTTTCTGAGATCTGCACATTCCGTTTTCAGGTTATTGTATCTGTTTAACAGTTCATCCAGCTTTATGTTCAGCAACTTCAATTCTTCATAACCCTGACCGGACATAACAAATACTTTAATACAAAATTAATATTGTAAATGATATTTTCAAAAATTTAACATAAATAGTTTGTATGAATAAGCCATATGTATAGTTTTGCAAATCTGTAACATGTAATCTTCTGTAAATGTCTGTAAAAAATATATTCATCATTAGTATTTTGTTTTTCAGCCTGTTAGATGAAATTTCAAGAGACAGGTCCATTTTTATTGCACCTGTAAAGATACCTCTGTCCCTTTCGGCAAACTTCGGAGAACTGAGGATTGATCATTTCCATTCAGGACTTGATATTAGGACCCAGGGAGTTACAGGCAAGGAAGTCATTGCTACAGCTTCTGGATATGTTTACAGAATAAGCGTGTCATCCGGGGGATTCGGAAAAGCACTTTATCTGAGACATCCTTCAGGATATTCAACTGTATATGCTCATCTTGACAGATTTATCCCGGAGATTGAAGCGTACGTTAAAGCAAGTCAGTATGCAAAAAAGAGTTATATTATTACACTTTTCCCTTCAAAAGAAAAATTCCGGGTAGATCAGGGTGATCTAATTGCATTCTCAGGAAATACAGGTAGTTCATCAGGGCCCCACCTTCACTATGAAATAAGAAAATCAGAAAATGAAGTGCCTGTAAATCCCTTGCTATTTGATTTTGGTATTGAGGATAATATTGAACCGGTAATGGAAACCCTTGTGGTATATCCCATAAACCGTAATACACTGATAAATAATCAGAACGAAATAAGAAAAATAAAAGTTGCCGGAGGCCATGGTAACTATTATATTCCTGCCGGCAATGAGATCAGAATAAGCGGAACAGCCGGTTTTGGAATTCAAGCCTACGACCTTCTTAATAACAGCTATAGTAAATGTTCTGTACACTCAATTGAACTGATTATCGACAGTGTATCGGTTTTTAAATATGTAATGGACGAATTTTCATTCAGTGAGACAAGATATATAAACAGTCATATAGATTACGAAACCTTCTTACGAGAAAAGAGATATATTGAAAGAGCTTTTATTCTTCCGAATGACAAACTAAGTGTTTATGAAAACGTAGTTAAAAGAGGCATTTTTGATTTTAACGGCGACAGAAGATATAACATTCAGATAATCGTAACAGACATACATAATAACAAATCATCACTTGGTTTTCATATAAGATCATCAGACAGAATACCTGAGGTTCAGTTGAAAGATGCTGATGATGGATTAGTTACCATGCCCTACAGCAGAAATAACAGATTTGTTACAAAAAATGTTTCAGTTAATATTCCATCAGGAGCTCTGTATGATACATTATTTTTCAGTTATAAAATGACCCCGGGCACCACTGAGATGTTTTCAGGAATACATCATATCCATAACAGGTTTACACCTGTGCACAGGTCATACAGACTTTCGATTAAACCTGACAGGATTCCTGAAGGAAGAGAATCGAAACTACTGATTATTCAGGCTGGAGATGACTCCGAGAAAAGCCCCCTGAACAGTTTCTGGGCAGATGGATCTGTGCATGCCGGGCCAACAACTTTTGGCAACTTCTATATTGGTATTGACACAATCCCTCCTGTTATATCTGCTAACGGATTATCTCCAGGAGTTGATCTTACGGGAAGGAAAGAACTGAGAATCAGAATTTCAGATGACCTTTCAGGAATTAAATCATACGAACCTGTAATTGATGGAAAATGGGCTCTTTTCGAATATGATCTGAAAAATAATATATTGATATACAAATTTGATTCCAAACGAATTGCAAAAGGAACTAAACATCACCTGACATTAAAGGTCACCGATAACAGGGATAATATCAGCCTTTTAAATTGTGATTTTACCTGGTAATAGTCAATAGATTCTGGCCGGATAGATTCCTTCCCTGATCATCTTTCTGATATTCTCAACCACAAATGGTTTGTCTTCACGGTATGTAACTCCAAACCATCTTTCGTTACTCATCAGGATCTTAATAGTAATTTCACCGTTTTTAACAAATTTATCGATAGAGGTAGGTATATCAAGCTCGGCTTTGAGATCCATGCCATAAGAATTGATGAAATTGCGGAATTCTTCATTCAGGAAACTATAGCATGAAGGTTTAAATCCCCATAGATTCATAGAGACTACCTCATCTCCAGAAAAGCGCACAGGAGTCCCCTCCAGTCCTGGTGCTACTATTCCATCTTTGGTTTTTTCAATTTCCCGGGTTTCAAAAATATTTTTCAATAAACCATCTGGCCCGACCTGACACACACCTCTATTAACATGGCCATGATCAGATAAGGTATTGCCAAGCTTATAACCTACAATACAATAATTATTATCATTTATATCATTAACAAGAAAATCCCGAAGGATTTTAAATGATTCCACCCCATAATAATCATCAGCATTGATAACACCAAACGGTTCATTAATCTTTTCTTTTGTGACAAGAATTGCATGACTTGTGCCCCAGGGTTTTTGCCGATCCGGTGATACTATGACTCCTTCAGGCAGATTGGTAATCTCCTGGAAGACATAGTCAACTTCAATTTTCCCGTTTAATTTTTCCACGAATCTCTCTTTAACCTGTTCTTCAATGTCTCTTCTGATAACAAATACTATCTTGCCAAAACCAGCACGTATTGCATCATAGATAGAATAGTCGATTATTGTCTCTCTGGCCGGCCCTACTTCATCAAGTTGTTTGTTTCCCCCGTACCGGGTTCCCATTCCTGCTGCCAGTACTAATAGGGTTGGTTCCATAATTATTAAGATTTGTAAAGCACAATTATACAGAAAATATTGGTACTTTTAAAATATCGAAAATATAAGAATTTACCTCTTTCTAACTATGCAAAGTGTTTTCTTGAAAATCATTTTTACTCCCATCCGCCATCTGGCGATTAGTGGTAAATGAAGAAATTCAAGAATCAGATAATGGTTTTTAAGGTTGAGATATGTGTTGACAGCGTCGAATCAGCAATAAGTGCTCAGATTGCGGGAGCTGACCGTGTGGAGTTGTGCGATAATCTGACGGAGGGAGGAACCACTCCGTCATCTGGCTCAATAATTTCAGCAAGAAATAATATGGACATAGGTCTTCATGTTATCATCAGACCAAGGGGAGGAGATTTTTTATATTCCGACCTTGAATATGATATCATGAGAAGGGATATAGAAATTTGCGGTGAAAACGGAGTCGATGGAGTTGTACTGGGGATCCTGAAAGCTGATGGGAATATAGATATTGACCGTACTGCAAGGCTGATCGAATTTGCCAATCCTATGACGGTAACGTTTCACAGGGCCTACGATATGTGTTATGATCCTGTACAGGGACTCGAAGATATTATTGCGACAGGAGCTGCAAGGCTTCTGACATCAGGGCAAAGCGACAAGGCTCCCGGTGGTGCTGAACTCATACGTCAGCTTGTAATTCAGGGCGGAGAAAGGATTATCATTATGCCGAGTGGAGGTATTGATGAATCGAATATTGTTTCTTTAGTAACTTGCACACGTGTAAAAGAAATTCACCTTACCGGGAGAAAACTGACTGATAGCGAAATGACCTTCAGACGAGATAATATTTCAATGGGCGGCTTTCCGGGATTAGTGGAGTATTCAAGAAAAGTTGCTGATCCTGAAAGAATAAAAAGTATCATCAATATGCTTAAAATGATCTGAGATAGCCTTTGAAATTGTGTACTCCTTATTACCTTTGCGATTCATTCTTTTAACTTTAAACAATCCTCATTAAATAAAATATCAAGGTGGTTATTAGATAATTAAAATTGATAATAGTAATAATAATAGAGAGATTTTATGAAAAAATTTTGTGTTTTGTTTCTGTCAATAGTGTTAACAGGCCTGTTACCTGAACAGAAATCCAGTGCCTGTACAAATTTTCTTATAACAAAAGGAGCGTCACAAGACGGATCTGTAATGATCACTTATGCAGCTGACTCTCATGTTCTTTATGGAGAACTGTATTTCTGGCCTGCAAGAAACTGGCCGGCAGAATCGATGCTTGACGTTTATGAATGGGATACTGGTAAATTTATGGGAAGGATACCACAGGTTGCCCATACATATTCTGTTGTCGGTAATATGAACCAGCATCAGCTTTCAATTGGAGAAACAACATTTGGAGGCCGGCGTGAGCTGGCTGATTCAACAGGTATGATCGATTATGGTTCATTGATTTACCTGACCCTTCAAAGAGCAGCAAATGCGAGGGAAGCAATATACACATTCTCTCAGTTAATAACTGAATGGGGCTATACCAGTTCCGGAGAATCGTTCTCGATTGCAGATAAGAACGAAGCATGGATACTGGAACTTATAGGCAAAGGACATGGTAAAAAAGGTGCCGTATGGGTAGCCCGTCGTATTCCTGATGGTTATATTTCAGGTCATGCTAATCATCCAAGAATAACAACCTTTCCGCTTGCTGACGGAATAAAATCAATTACTTCAAAAGACCTTGACAAGATATTCAATGCTGAGATTGAAACCGTTTACGCATATGATGTCATAGATGTGGCAAGAAGCTATGGTTGGTTTTCAGGTGAAGATAAAGACTTTAGTTTCAGCGATGCGTATGCTCCTCTTGATTTTAGTGGTGCCAGATTTTGTGAAGCCAGAGTATGGTCTGGTTTCAATAAGGTGAACAGCCAGATGGGTAAATATCTTGATTATGCAATGGGTGAAAATCTTAATAACAGGATGCCTATATGGATCAAGCCTGATAATAAGTTAAGCCTGAAGGATGTAATGGGAATGATGAGGGATTATTTTCAGAACACGCCGATGGATATGACAAAGGATGTGGGTGCAGGTCCTTATAGCAACACAGTCAGATGGAGACCTCTGACATGGCAGGTGGATGGTGTTGATTATATTAATGAAAGGGCTATCTCCACTCAGCAATGCGGATTTTCATTCGTGGCCCAGAGCCGTTCGTGGCTGCCCGATCCCATCGGAGGAATATTCTGGTTCGGTGTTGATGATACCTATTACACAGTCTATTCACCAATGTACTGTGGGATTACCCGTGTACCGGAAACGTTTGAAGTCGGAAATGGAGATATAATGACTTTCAGTGATAATTCTGCATTCTGGGTTTTTAACCAGGTGACTAATTTTGCATATACACGTACCCGTCTTCTTATTGATGACCTTCAGAAAAAGCAAAATGAGCTCGAGAATGGATACATAAATGAAACATCTGAGATTGATAAAAACGCACTGAGGCTCTTCAACAAGAGACCTGCCAAAGCTGTTAAGTACCTAACAGAGTACTCTGCCAAAACAGGTAATAATACAGTTATGCAGTGGAAAGAACTATATAAATTTCTTTTTACAAAATATGTTGATGGAAACGTAAAAGAGAAAAGACCTGTACCGCCAGGATACAAATACTATACTCCTTCATTATCCCAACCGGGATATGGTGATAAATGGTATCGTATCATAGTTGAGCATACAGGTGATAAATTTAAAGTGAAGTAGGAAGGGTTGGTGACTGGTTATTGGTGACTGGTTATTTATAAAAACATGATGATGGATAATCAAAATATTATTTTTACATTTGCGACCGGATTTCAAAATCCTGTTGAGAACACAAAACATTACACAAGATGAATTTATTAGATGTAGTTGAGAAAGAATATGCGATAGCTAAGGAATATCCCAAATTTAAAGCAGGAGACACAATTACTGTGCACTATAAAATAGTAGAGGGTAATAAAGAGAGAATTCAGCAATTTCGCGGTGTGGTAATACAAAGAAGCGGAAGTAAACATACTGAAACTTTTACCGTAAGAAAAATGTCGAGTAATATAGGAGTTGAAAGGATATTTCCAATAGCATCACCTTTCATTGAAAAAATTGAAATCAACAAACACGGGAAAGTACGCAGGGCAAAACTATTTTATCTGCGTGAACTAACAGGTAAAAAGGCCCGGATTCGCGAAAAGAAATTTTAGGTAATTTCTCAATCGTCAACCTGCGGTAGCTTGTCTGAAAGACTCTATAACAGCGAAGCGTAAAGACCAAAAGACTTAAAGACCTTAAGACAGATTCTATATCTTATTCAGCAATTGCTGCTGTTTAACTTTTGCCTCTTCCAATAGTTTATTAGCCTGATTATCTGCTTCCTGTATAAGCCGGTCAGCTTGTCTGTCCGCTTCTTTCCTGAGGCTTTCCGCACCTTTTTGGGCTGCCATCCTGGCTAAGGTACCTTTCGATTCGGCTGCTTTGATCAGGTTTTCTGCCTGAACATCCGCCTCCTGCCTTATTTTTTCTGCCGCTCTGGCTGCTTCATCCCTCAGTAACCGGCCCTTCTCTTCTGCTTCCTGAATAAGTTTATCAGCCTGTACTTCTGCCTCACTCCTCACTTTTTCCTTTGTCTGATCAACTGCAGTACTGATTGTCTCCTTTATAGTTTCTTTTGCGCCCATTCCTCCTGCACTCTCACCCGGTGAACTTCCAAAAAATGGTGTTACCACGGGTTTACCAAAAGTACCTGTCACTTTAACATTGACTTTTATGGTCTCAGCTGGTTTATATGAAAAACCAAAGATAGACGCCTGGGCTGACAGATTGTCAATAAGTGAATTTACCGAGCTCCCCAGATCAGATCTTGGTATCTCGGTTCTGATAACATAATTGATTGTCTGATCAATTCCCTGATCTCCGCTGATATTCATCCTGATGTTCCCGACTTTTGTATTAAACGGACTTACATAAATTCTGCCGTCATTGATTTTAAAACTTAAATTCAGGTCCTTAAAAGTGTTGGTATAATTATCCCCAAGCTTAAGCAGTTCTTTCATTTTGTTGTAAGATGCCGATTCAACAAGCATTACCTGATCTGACTGAAGTTTCCCGCTACCGCTTATGGTATGAATCAGAGGCATCATATTGCTGCCCAGAAGACTGCTGTATGCCATTGTTGCACTGAAATTGCCGTCGATTCCTTTTGCGGCCGGAGCAAGTTTCTGAACCGTATTGAAAGTATTGAATGCGTCCTTTACGGCCATATGCTGCATTGTGAAATCGGTTTTCATTACAGGTTTCAGAGTGTCGCGGGTATCATAATCGGCATTCATTGTGATCGATCCGCCAAGGATATTCATACCTGTCTCGCGGATGCTCAGAATACCGTTTCTTACTATAATGTGGCCCTTAACATTCTGAGCTTTAATTTTATCGTAAATGAACTCGTTTATGAGGGCATTGAAATCAAAATCGATGTTTTCAGGAACTTTTATAAGTGCAAGAGCCGTAGTATCTTCAACAATTGTTGTATCAACAGCTATTTTTGACATGATTTCAGTCATATCGATAACCTTCGAATGCAGACTCAGATTTCCCCGTATCACATCATTTTTGAAAACATAAGGAATATAATTCTCAAGACGGCCACTGATAATAAAATCACTTTTATCACCGATATTAAGATCAGCTCTGTTCATTGCAGCATAGGCCGGCGTGAATTCAAAACCAGCTTCATTGATTTTCACTTCAGGATAACCCTTCATAGCAACCAGCATGTTTGCTATATTCATTTTACCGGAGGCTTTGAAACTATCGTACTGTTCCTTTTCAATCATCGACAGACGACCTGCCATGGTAACAGACATATCGATAATCCCTGAGAGGCTTATACTGTCAAGCGGTATTGCTTCTGAGAGCGCATTTAAATCAATTTTGCCGACCATTGAACCTTTAAAATCAGGGTCGCTTATAGGCGTCTTCAGCTCAAATGTCATATCGAAAGGATTCCCGGCCAGCTCCATATGGAATCCCTCCACGTTTACAGTTGTTTTATCAAGGTTCTTTCCATTGACTAAAACTTTTGATTTTAAGTTGATATTACTGATCTGTTCCGGCAGGTCGGGATATATAATCAATCCATTGTTAACATCCAAACTAAGGGATATATCAGGCAATGTACTGTCTGCATCGCTGTAAACTCCTTTGGCTGCCCCGGACAATGAAAATTCCCCGCTTGTCTTAAGATCTTTAAAATCAGTCATATAAACTGCCGGGATTAGTGACAGCAAAGTTTTGAATGAAGTCTGGTCAGTTCCGAATGTCAGATCTGTTTCAATATCATCTCCGGTGATGGCAACTACACCCGAAAGATTAAGCTTGAGGTCATTTATTGAAAGGTAGTTCTCCCTTAGTGTAAATCGCATGCTGTCGAGATCTGCAAGCAAGTCAATTTTTGAATCGGCAGTTGCTTTGTTCAGATATTTCGTATCTTCCATTACGAAAGTAACTTCACCTATATTCAGTAATATCTGCATGTCTGTTTCACTCATTGTCATATCCCCTTTCAGATTGAAATTCACATCATTCAGATAAGCTTCCATTTCAGAGCTCTTATCAGTATAAGCTATTGAACTGTTCAGCAGGGCAACCTTCTTCAGGAGAATTCTCATATCTGAGGTGGTTGTCTCCTCTTCGACCGGTGCTTCTGTTGTATCCTTCACAATGTCCCAGTTTGCAGAACCATCTTCAAGGATTATTGCGTTTACTACTGCCCTGTCGACAATAATTGACTTAACCTCATAGCCCGATTTTCCAAAGAGACTCGCAAGATTAAATACAAGGTTAAATGATTTAAAACCGGCAAGTGTATCATTTTCGAACTTATCCATACCAACTACAGAAACACCGTTCAGAGAAAATGAGATGTTTGGAAAATTCCGGAAAAATCCCAGTTTATAATCCTCGAATTTAACCTGCGCATTTACCGATTCGTTGATTACCTGTTCAACCTTTGTTCTTATTTTATCTTTAAAGAGAACCGGAACAGTAAAAAGTAATATTAGTATCAGCAGGACCAGTCCAGCCACAACTTTCAGGATTAAAGCAAGAGTTCTTTTCATAATATGCTTATTTATAACTTGAATATCAATTATTTACAAAAACGGATTTTCATAAATCCAGGCAAATAAAAGTAATTATTATTCCTCAAAATAAAAATTTCGTTATATTTGCACTCGCATCAAAATAAGGTCCCGTAGCTTAATTGAATAGAGCATCTGACTACGGATCAGAAGGTTGGGGGTTTGAGTCCCTTCGGGATCGCTAAAAAAAAAATCGCAATCGCTTGTAGAATAAGAAGTTGCGTTTTTTTATTGCTTAAATTTCTGCAACCAATCTGCAACAAGTCACAAAACTGCTAATAACCGCTGAGGCAAAATAAATTTGCTGGGTAATAATTTTTATGATAAGTTTGAATCCGGCCAGCATCCGTTCTCTTTCAAACCAAAGAGAATTTACTCCATTGACTATTCAGATGCTGGCTTCCTTATAATAGAAAAGCCCCCGGAGCTGATTTTCGAGGGCTTCGATAAACAGTCCTTTTTGTAAAGCTACCAAGTAACCATACACCGGTGATTTTTGTTAAATCTGTTAGACTACTGATTAAAATAATGGTGGGAAAAAGGCAGAAGCTATTTTAAAAAAGAGCACCATCAAACCATAATATACGATAATAGAGCCTCCTGCAACACCTGCAACAAGTGCTATTGTCGCTCCATCTGCAGTTTTTTCCGCCTCGACTTTCACAATCCCGTCAATAGGTATACTAATTATTTTTTCAGGACTAACCTTCATTATTGTATCCGATGAGAGATAAATATGGATTTTATTAGAATAAGAAAGTCCATTATATATTTTGCCTTTGCCTGATAAAATTCCATTTGAGATTATACCATTCTTGATTAGATAATTTGAATTTTGCGTGTGTATTACATAATAATATATGTTGGCATCAGGGAGAGGAAGATCAGTTCTTGAAATAGCAACTCTGGAACCATAGCAACCAGAAAAGTAAATCAATATTATGAAGATTAAAAATACACAAATAATCTTTTGAAATTGATGATGGTTGATCATTAGGTTAATAATTTTAATACAAAGCTACACCACCAAAAAGCCAAAGTCAAATTTATTTTTAAGAATTGGATTAATAGGTAACATATCTATAATTTGTCCTATGAAATAGAAATCCCCGCTGTGCTATTCCGGGGCCTGCCTTTAGCAGCATAAGGTTTAATCACCCTGACGTGTATTTTCTTCAAATATAAAGTAAAATTGCTTTGAGTTTAAATAAGGTGTAAATTTGGTACCTACCAGCATCCTTTACAACTTTTTTTATTGATAGTATTCGGCAAAACATTCATTATGGTTAAGGATACTGGCTTTTTAGAACCATTCTAAATAATAGAACTATTCCGATGGTACTCAGTTATTAACCGAGGAGAGATAATGCCTTAAATAGCCTGAAAAGTACCAAATTTACCAATTTATCAAAAACCGGCTTCAATAGATGAGGCAGGAGACGCGATCTCTGGATGGGTAATGCTGTACTATCCCTCGTTTTTATAAAAAAAGGTAGCAATCTCCAGAATACCCCTCCTTGGTGTGATAATTCTTTTTTTTGCGTTTAGTTAAACTAAAGTTTAATTTTGTAAGCAGTGAGCGTCAATTTTTACTCCTGAAAGTTAAATGGAATCCAGTATTTATAAAACTATCTTCTGATTTAATTGGTATCCTCCATTTCAGGCATTTATCGGCTTGTTCGGTGCCGTTAATTAATTACATTCTAATTATATTCGATAAAAAAAGTATATTCCAAAACCGGGTAATACTCTTGTGTCTTCCATACCATACAATTCAAATGGTGAGTGACTGTAGACCACTCCTGCCTCCAAATTAAGACCTACCTTTTTGGATAGATTAATATCTCTACCCAAACGCAAATTGAATAAAAGAGCAATTACACCTAATAATAAATTCAAAATAAAAAGGAATTATTTTATTGTCGAAAACTTAAAATGAAAAAACATGAAAAGAATAAATCTTATAATCCTTCCATTAACACTGGGAATTTTGCTAAATGCCTGTGCTACTGTTTATAAGTGCGGAGAATCAAAGCCTGAGAAGAAGATCTTCTTGTGGGGAAAAAGACTGAAAACTGTTGTGAATGAAAGAGACATATTATGTAATAACCTGGCATTAAAAGAAAAAGAAAATGCTGGTCTTAAAGACAATATAATTGACCTGACCAGTAAAAATACCGACCTTGATGGAAAATTCAATGATTTAACAAATAGACACAATGATTTACAGGGGAAGTATAATGATTTAATCAATGAGAACTTATCACAAACTGATAAATTAAGTAAAGCGCTAAAAGCAAAATCAGAGGAGTTAGAGGTCAAGGAAAAATTGCTTTCTGACAGAGAGAAATCACTGAAGGAGATGGAGCTGATTATTGCAAGACAAGATTCCATAACCAAAAGACTAAACAGTATTTTACGAAATGCTCTCCTTGGCTTTAATTCTGATGAATTGTCAGTTGAAATTAAAAATGGGAAGGTTTATGTTTCTATGTCAGATAGGCTTTTATTCAAATCAGGAAGTGCTAATGTGGAAGAAAAAGGGAAAGAGGCATTGAAACTCCTGGGAGATATTTTGGATAAGAATCCTGATATTGATATTCTGGTTGAGGGACATACAGATAATGTACCTATAAAAACGTCTGTTTATAAAGATAATTGGGATTTAAGTGTAATGAGAGCTACATCTATTGTACGTATACTTTCGAATGATTATAAGATAGCTTCTACCCGTATGACCGCGTCAGGACGGGGAGAATATTTTCCTAAAGCAGACAACGAAACTGCTGAAGGAAGAGCAAAAAACAGAAGAACTGAAATTATCCTTTCTCCAAAATTGGATGAATTAATTCAATTATTGAATGTCTAATTTGACATTTAATGAAATATTTCGTAAATTGTGACTATTCAACCAACCGAAAGTTGAAGTTTCTATGGTTTTTCAATATTATTAACCTATAAAATTTTTAAGATTATGAGTGAACAAATAAATCTTTTCTGGGAAAGCTTCCGGCAATTTCTGAATGAAATTGCAGTTGCTCTGCCTCAAATTATTGGGGCCTTGCTTATACTTCTGATAGGATGGATCATTGCAAAAGTAATAAAAAAACTGGTAGTTAAAGGCCTCAAGCTTGTAAGATTTAATTACTTAACTGATAAAACCGGAATTGAAAAATTTTTAATAGATGGGGGAGTTAAAGTCTCATCTATCGATGTGATTGGGACACTGGTCTACTGGATCATAATGCTTGTTGTAATTTTGGCCACAATGAACAGTTTAAAGCTTACTGCTGCTTCAACATTGTTCAATGAAATAATGTTATATATTCCAAATATAATTGTGGCAATAATTATCCTGATACTGGGAATTTATTTTGCCCGATTAGTATCTCAGGTGCTGATAACATCCCTTAAAAACATGCAGGAGAAGACTGCTGTAATTATTGGTAATATTGCATATTATGCGATCATAGTCCTTACTGTTTTTATAATATTGGGACAGTTAAATATTGCAGAACAAATTGTAAACAATGCATTCATCCTCGTTTTTGGCGCTATCTGCCTGGCATTAGGATTGGCTTTTGGCCTTGGCGGGAAAGAGTGGGCATCGGATATAATTAAAAAATATCTTAAAAAAGAAGAATAGCTTTATAATTATTAATAAGTGATTATAACACATTTGTAACCTAATTCTTTCTTTGATAGTTTATTATTTAAAGGGGCTGCCTATAAAACTTTAAAGTCCTAAACAAGCAGCCTCATAATATTTAAATCGCCTACACCTTTAGAATTGAATTGTATTCCTCTGCCCAGGGGATAAATTCAACACAATCGGCTTCCTAATCGGTTTCCCAGTTGGTTCCATCCACGAGATACATGAACTTATATTCATTATCACTCGAAAGTTCAAGTGAAAGAGTTAATTTTCCGCTTTTAGTCTTCTTCATCGTAAGCCTTCGGACTGATGCCTCTTGTTTTTCTGGAGATGATTTTTATTAAAGTTTGTTAGCGGGGTAACAGTTCGTCCAATTTCTGGATTGACTGATCAGGGATGCGGGTGAGAGTTTCTTTTAACCAGGAGTATGGTTCAACGTTATTGATTTTGCAGGTTCCCAGGAATGAGTAGATCATCGCTGCCTGTTGTGCCGCTTCATGTGATCCTGCAAACAAGTAGTTTTTCCATCCCAGTTTATGGAAAGTTTTCCATAATCTTGGCAATACAAATCCGCCCTCTTCCCAGTGAAGCAATTTTATCTTATCCCTCTGACGATTAACAAAGATAAATACCTCTCCACCCTCCGGTCGGCGTCCAAGTTCTGTATGAACCAGACCGCACAGACCATCGAAGCCTTTTCGCATATCTGTGGCAGAGTTGTAAAAAAAAGTATCTGAAAGTAGAAGTGGAGTGAAAACATTGAAAAAGATAGCTCACAGACTTAACAGTTGTTTTAGTGTTGAGAGCCTTGTGGCTGCTGGTAATTGTAAGACTACTCCACCAGGGTAATGGATTTCAATATGAGATCCTGAACTGATTTCAACAGGCAGAAAGCTGCTCTCATTAATCTGTCGGCGATAATGCCTGAGCCAATAATAAAATGTCGTATATGTCAGATCATGTTCCTGGCAAAATGTTTGTTGGATCTTGCCGCTTTCCTGCCATTGTTCGATAAGTGCTAACATTTCTTCACTGCGGTTGATCCTTTACTGCTTTTTCATATGACCAGTTTTGGTTCCAAAATTACCTCAGCAATTGTATGGAAACAAGATGCATGACGCCGAAGGGATACTGAAAATCCCTTATTATGGTAGATTAATAGTTTTAATCCTAAACTACATCTGGTATATTATATGGTTTACGACCTCCTCCCGGTCGTGCCAGATAGGTATTTGCATCATCATCATCGACAAATCTTTCAGTTTTCCCGTCAAATGTAAGCTTCCTGCCTGTCCTGTATGCTATGCACCCTAAAAGCGTCTGTGTAGTTGATATATGTCCCTCTTCTACTTCGCTGTTAAGATCTTCGCGTTTACGACTCTTCACGCAATCAACAAAATTCATGAAATGGGGATCAATTCCGGCAGGTATAGTAATTCTTATGTTTTTCCTGTTTACCGTTAATGTTTGTTTGTGGGTTTTAGAAACATCGATGAGGTCGAGGTGTAATTCCGCATTGTAATCTTCTCCTCTGTATTTCACCCGCCTGCTTCTGCCAGCACTTGATGCCCCGCCAAACATAGATTCAAAAAAATCGGAAAAATCACCTCCGGAATATGTCTCTGAATAACTTGCTCCTTGCGAATTTGAAGATTGTTCCTGATATTGTTTTGCATTTTCAAATTGTTCAGCATGTTGCCAATCCTTACTGTATTGATCATATTTCTTTCGCTTTTCAGGGTCACTCAATACTTCATTCGCTTCATTTATCTGCTGAAAATTCCTTTTTGCATCTTTATCATTCGGATTTAAGTCGGGGTGATACTTTCTGGCTAACTTCCGATAAGCATTTTTGATCTCCTTCGGCATTGCAGTCTTTTCTATCCCCAATATTCTATAATAGTCTAAGAAAATCATCTGATTATTAAATTGTGCCGATCAGGTCTTATACATGTCTTTCAGATTCGTTATAATGCCTGACATGAGCCTCTTTATAGTATGGCCAAATATCTCTTCCCTCATTGTATTGATTTTTAGTTAATACAATGGTGAGTCCCTTTTAACAGGAATGTATTATATAACACTGGAAATGCTTATATAATCAGGAGTTTAATTTGTCGCAACTATTTTTTAGGGGACTGCCATACAACAACTCCGCCGATCGCCATTACCACAATGCCAACCAGTGGAGACCATTTGAGGTGGTGTCGTTTGTTTGCCGTTATATTAATATCGCCGATTTTTGCAACTCTTTCTCTTGAGAAAAAGGTAACAGTTGTAAAGATGGTTAACACTAAACCAATCAGAATGAGGGCATACCCAACTTTTTTCATATCGCATTTTATTATGAATAATCTTAACAAAAGGTAGGTTAAGTTGAAAGAAAAGAGTTACACAATTATTCAAAAGAATTACATCATTCACACATTCACCAAAGCGGTGCACTATTTGTAACTAAAATTATGAGGGGTGGGAAAGAATTGTTTAAGAATTGTCCTGTTTCTTGAAACCTGAAATATCAACCACCAACAAAAGGCATTTCCGGTCATCGCCGGTAACTATACCTTCCATATAAACAGTGCATAAATGATTATTGTCATAACCAAGCTTCACTTCGCATGATTCTTTGGCATTACTGGTATAAACTTTACTGAAAAAATCGTTAAATACTGCCTGCGAATCTTTTGAAATGAACAGTTTAAAGTTGCTGTTTACCAGGCTAAAGCGTTTATCACCAAGCATTTCGGCGCCAGTAAAATTCAGATCGATTATACTGCCCTCATTATCGAGCATAAAATAGCCTATCGGGGCAAAATCGCACAACATGGTATATTTTTTAAGAGCCGTTTCTGCAGTTTCATAAGCCTGATGCAACTCTTCGTTCTGCATTTCTAATTCTATCTGGTGTACCTGCAGTTCATGCAAGAGCTTTTTCACATCGGTCTCCATAAGCGACTTGTCAACTTTTTTTTGCTTCTTCCTTAGTTGTTCTTCAGCTTTTTTGTGCAGCATTTGGGGATCTGTAAAATTCTGTTCTTCGTTACTCATATCTAAGTTATTTTTTTAGTTATAATAATCATTCCGGCTGCCATTTTAAGGTCATTGACCAGCACATTTGCAGAGCATTCAACAACTTGCACATTGCCTCCGGCTGCTATTACCTGCATTTTGAATTTGCCATCCGTCAATCTGTTTAGCATCTCATTCATATATTTTTCAGTTTTTTTTCGCGCCGGTTCAGGAATGAACATATTAATAAAATATTGGTTTACTGTATCCTCACGTTTTTTGCCAAAAAATTTTTCAGCTTCAGAATTATATTCCAGTATTTTCAAGTCGGTTGATAATTTAATAATTACATCTGAGGATGAATTTAAGAGCAAACGATTCATTTGCTCTGTTTCGTGGTATTTAACTTCTACCTGCTTGAGATCAGAGATGTTGATAAAAGTGATAACCAGGCCGTCTATTCTGTCGTCGAAAGTGCGATAAGGCATAATGCGAACGGAAAACCATCACCCGTCTCTGGTGGCAATTTGTTTTTGTATAAAAATGAGGGTCCTTAATACTTCGAGAGCATCCGCAGTTAATTCAGGATATTCGAGGTCGGTAACCAGGTCAGTAAAAGGTCGGCCGATGTCGCTTTTTATCAGCTTAAATATTTTGGTTGCCTGAATGGTAAAACGACGGATATTCAATTCTTTATCGAGAAACAATGTGGCAATATCGGTACTGTTAAGCAGGTTCTTCATATCATTGTTCACCCGTAAAAAATCATCTACCTTCGACTGCAATTCAGCGTTCACTGTTTGAAGTTCTTCATTCAGGCTTTGCATTTCTTCTTTCGAAGTCGTAAGTTCTTCATTGGTAGATTGTAATTCCTCGTTTGTAGATTTCAATTCTTCCTGCGAAGTCTGCATTTCTTCGAGAGTGCTCTGCATCTCTTCACGTGTATGCTGCAACTCATTCTCCAACTCCGATTGCCTTATACTGGTAAAAGTCTTCTTTCCTTTTTTTGCCCTCAGTTCGATGTCAGTAATCTCAGGAACATCAGTAAAAATTATCATTATCGTGCCATATAAAGGCTCCGGTTTATCAATCCATTGAATGTTAACATTTAAGGTCCGTGTACCTCCGTTTGTACCTACTTTGATGTTGCGCAAAACCACAGCTTCTTTTTTCATTATGGCTTTGCGGAAGGCAGCAGAAAATTCGTTGCGCAAACCTTCCCGTAACATTGCAAAAATATTCAGGTTTGCTTTACCAAACGCCGGCTCCAGATATTTTCCAGTACGTCCGTTGTTTTCAGGCATATTACCTAAAAATTGTTCCAAAGCTTCTAATCCGCCGGCTGATGCGCCAATACCAACTATAGGAAACTGAACGGTATCCGGATCAGAAATTTTTTCTTCTGAAGATGCTATCGATTTCAGCTTGCATGGTTTCACTCGCATAAATTCTAAATAAATTACCTGTCTGATAAAACATGGATGATATATCTTTTTATGATTCAGGTATCATGCATGTTTCATGGGTGGTATTTTATTGTATTAAAAAATCGGAATTACATAGTATCCGATTTCATTCTAATACAAATTAAATGAAAAAATATCATATTCGAAACAATCAACCATCCGTTCTTATGACCAGTCGATAATCATTTCCTCCCGGAGACGGTTCAAGCAAACCAGAAACCGGTACTTAATTGCGGGGGGTATAATATTTAAGAGCTTCCGGCAAAAATTGTTTCATCTTTCTTATTCTTGTTTCATCGGAAGGGTGTGTGCTCAGAAATTCCGGTGGACTTCCACCTCCTGCTGCTGACATTCTTTGCCAGAAAGGAATTGCTTCCCGCGGATCATAACCAGCCATGGCTGAAAATATCAATCCGTAATGATCAGCTTCCGTTTCCTGCTGACGGGACCAGGGTAAAATAGCTCCCACTTCGCTTCCAATGCCATAGGTCATCATGAACAGATCCTTTGTCTCCTGGGGCTTTTGGGATAAAGCAACCTCCAGTGCCATACCTCCCAATTGCTGAACCAAGGCCTGGCTCATTCTTTCGTTGCCATGTTTTGCTACGGAATGGGCAATCTCATGTCCCATAACAATTGCGAGAGATGTTTCGTTTTGAGTAACAGGCAATAAGCCTGTGTATACAACCACCTTTCCACCAGGCATGCACCATGCATTGACTTCTTTGCTTTCAATCGTGTTGAATTCCCACAAATAGCCTTCCAGCACCGATCCTTTTTCCTGGCTGTTAAAATACTTCGTAATTGCATTTGTGATTCGAGCCCCGATGCGGTCAACCATTGCAGCATCTCTACTGGTAGCAGAGCTTAATACCTTATGCTCTGATAAAAATGTCTTGTATTCGCTTGTGGCCATTAATTGTAACTCTGATTCCTTTACCAGACTCAGTTGGTTGCGGTTTGTTACCAAATTTAACGCACATCCTGTTAAAAGACACGCGACAAGTAGTAAATAGAAGATTTTTTTCATGACAATAAACTTTATCCAATTAATCAGCTCAACAATTTACCATGAAAATATTTTCAATGATTTCTCGACAAGGGAAATCCCGATTAGACGAATTTAGTAAGATTAAAGTATAAGAGTTACTGATACAGAGTTCTTATGATTAATCTTATAATCTGCCCGTTGTTAACACAACCATTGAACCCGGGTATTGAACACCTTCGTCTTCTTCGGCTGTAATAAATATTCTGGTTGGTCTAAGGGTGGCTACTGTCTCAAAAGATACATTTAAATTAGTTGAGCTGGTTATTAGTCCTATATTTTTCGTAAGATACCCTTCTGCTTCCATCCAGACTACATAACTTTTTTTCGGTGGTTGCATTCTATCGATTTCCGCCAGATTTGATATTTGCATTTTAATAACGTAATTATTGTTTTTGTCCTTTTTTACAGTTACTTCACCTTGCGCGGCCGGAACAACTGAGGATGTTAAAAAGAACGCTTTTTTGGCACATGAGTGAAATGAAAATATTATCATTGTAGCCAAAACCCCTAAAAACAAAGTTTTTGTCAGGGCATTCAATTTAGTTGTTTTCATATTTTCAGATTTTTAATAGTGAAAACGTTTTCACAATACAAAGGTCGGTCTATTAATTCCGGAAAGTGTTACACAATTTCGGAAAAGAGTTATATAATTCACACATTTGAGCTAAACAGGCCTTCCTTCGCCCACATCTGAAATCCGAATTCTTAAATTATTTTCTTTTGATGCTGTTTTTTTGCAAGTTCACGGGCCTGACCAACCCAGTCGTCCTTTTCGATACGACCCGGAATAATTTCCATGACCTCAGTAATGGTTTCTATATCTGCGGGTGTGAGCTTACTGATTTGATCAAAAGTATATATATCAAGCATGTTTAACCGTTCCTCAACCCACAATCCAAGTCCGTCAATCAGGGTTAAATTATTAGCCTCATGTTTACGGGCAATCCCTAACCTGTCGTAATAAATTCTTCCCTTCCTTTCCCTGATGCGTTTAAGGAGTTCAGACTTATTGCCAGCGATCCGGACAAGTTCCCGTGCCTGAAGTATCCATTCATCTCTTTCAATTCTGCCGGGGAAGTATTCAATTGCATCAGTAACCAGTTGAACATCTTCTGCTGTAAAATTACTGATCTGTCGAAACGTATAGATATCAAGCACATTGAGTTTTTCTTTTATCCATCCGCCAATACCACTGATTATGGTTAAGTCATCCGCTTCTTCTTTACTGGCAATTCCTATTCTATTGTAGTAAATATGCGCTTTCTTTTCACTGATCTGCTTAAACAGTTCCGTCCTTTTATCTTTAATATGAACAAGTTCCCTGGCTTGTGCAACCCATTCGTCCCTTTCAATCCTGCCTGAGAAGTACTCAATAGCATTATTAATCGTATCAATATCCTGAGCAGTGAATTTACTGATCTGTCTGAAAGTATTAATATCTAATGCATGCAGTCTTTCCTCAATAAAAGGACCAATACCGCTGATCATTTTCAGGTCATCCTTTTCTTCCTCTGTGGCTGTTCCAAAACTTTTGTAATCCAGTAAATACTTACGTTGCGCAATATGAAGATGTTCTATTTCATTATCCTTTTCACTAAGACTTTTTTGCAGATTACTATTATCAGCATTAAGTTTGACGATACGGTTATTCAATTCATCCTTTTCGGATTCAATAGCTTTAATTTTCCTTACATAAACCGACTTATAATAAAGCCATGCAGTTATATAACCAATGATTGCTGCAACCAGTAATAAAGAAAGTATTTCAATGGCTGCTTCAGTTTTTGTTTGTGCTAAAAGAACTATTAAAGTGCTCATGATTTTATTTTATTATAGTTATTGCTGTTCGCCTGTTATTTGCTCTTCCTGCTATTGTATTATTCCCATCTGCAGGCTCTTTCTCACCCCTGGATTCTGTTATGATCTTATTTGCAGGCATGCCCTTGCTTTCAAAATAATGCTGCATACTTTGAGCCCGCCGATAACCCAGAGCCTGATTGTACTCATCGGATCCAATTGCATCGGTATGGCCTATGATACTGAGCCTGGCTTGCGAGTTTTGATTCAGATACGCATTTGATTCATCAAAGTACTTTTCTGTCTTTGCATCAGAATTGAATTCAGATTTGTCAAATGCAAAATAGATTATCAGGTTTTCAGGGATTACTGCCTGTTCACGCACTAAAGTCTTAGGCAAGGTGTCTCCAGCAATGACATCCTGAGGGTGTACCGCAACTATTTCGATAATTTCAGGTTCATTACACAATCCTTTTATCTTACATACATAGATATGGGTTGATAATGCTGCCCAACCGGAAAGTACAAGAAATCCAATTATCAGAATTTTCATTGTTTTTTATTTGTGAAGTGAAATTTTACTGTGTAAATGTACAGCCATATACCGGCTTATGTGTTACATAACTTTAAGAAAAAATTACATCATTCACACATTCCATACAACGCTATCGGGCAATGGATTCTTTATTTATAATTCGGTTGAAATGCCACGGTGCTTTTTGAAGAATAATTTATTGTACACTCAAAATGTGTGAATTATGTAACTCTTATCGAAAGTTGTGTAACACTTGTCAGTTTAAATGAGCCTACCTTTCGCAGAATATTAATTAGTAATAACCAGCACAGTAATCTTTATACATTTAAATACATCTATTATGAAAAAGTTGAGAATGAGTTTAATCATGATTATAAGTGCAGTTTTGGTTTTATCGGGCTGCGCTTCATGGAACAAATCACAGAAAGGAGCTGTTGTCGGAACAGCCGCCGGTGGTGCAATGGGTGCGGTAATCGGCAGGGCTGCAGGTAATACTGCTCTGGGTGCAATTATCGGAGCTGCTGTAGGAGGTGGAGCAGGTGCTTTAATTGGCCATCAGATGGACAAACAGGCTGAGGAAATTAAGAATACCGTTCCTGATGCAAAGGTTGAACGGGTTGGTGAAGGAATCGTTGTGGAATTCAGCAGTAATGTTCTGTTTGCATTTGACAAATCGAATCTGTCGGATGATGCTAAAACCAGCCTTGATAAACTGGTTAAAGTCCTGAACAATTATCCTGACACCAACATTGAAGTGCAGGGACATACCGACAGCAAAGGGAGTGTAGCTTATAATCAGGCCTTATCTGAAAGACGAGCTAATGCAGTGTCAGGTTATCTGTCCGATAAAAATATAACTGCCAGCCGTGTTACAATCAAAGGATTTGGCGAAACTATACCAAAATATGACAATGCAACTGCAGACGGGCGCACTCAAAACCGCAGGGTTGAGTTTCTGATCTCTGCAAATGAAAAAATGATTGCTGAAGCTAAAAAAGAAGCAGCTAAATAAATCGCAAATTAAAACATAAAATTATTAAATATTAAATATGAAAACAAGACTAATTTCTTTTGTATTGATCCTCATGCTTTCAGTTCCTTTAGCAATTGCTCAGAATACTGATAAAGAAAAAATTTCTTTTGCGATTCTCGGAGGCATAAATCTCCAGAATCTGAACGGAAAAGACATTGATGGGGACAAACTTGAAAATGATATGATCCTTGGTTATCACGCCGGAGTCAATATTCAGATACCCGTTGCTCCGCAGTTCTTTTTTCAACCCGGATTACTTTTTACCACAAAAGGAGCAAAAAATACTGATGGCTCATCAACCAAGCTTTCGTATGTTGAATTGCCTTTGAATGTTGTTTATAAAGCCCTGGTGGGTAAAGGGAAATTTATGCTTGGATTTGGGCCATATATTGGTTATGCAATCGGGGGCAAGGTAAAACCTGAAAGCGGTTCTGCAACCGATATTGAATTCAAGAACGTGGTGGAGACAGGTGATCCCACATCAGTACCCTATTTAAAAGCATTAGATGCAGGGGGCAACATTTTTGCCGGATATGAATTGGCAAGCGGAATTTTTCTCCATCTGAATACACAACTCGGAATGCTAAAAATTAATCCCGAAGATAACCGGACTGTACCAGTTTATAGTGAAAAATCATCACTTAAAAATACTGGTTTCGGACTTTCAATCGGATATCGGTTTTAACAACGATTTTTAAATGCAGAAAAGGCCGTCTTGAACAAATGCAGATGGTCTTTTTTATTTGGAACCGAAATGATCAGGATCAACATTCACGCATTTTCTGCAACGACAATGGGAGCATTATACTTCAAATATAATGCGGCAATGTAAATATAAATTTGCTTCCTTTGTCTTATACACTTTCTACCCGGATATCTCCACCGTGCATTTCAATAAATTCTTTACAAAGTAATGAACCTAAACCAGTACCTTTTTCATTATTGGTGCCTGCTTTCGAATGAAATCCATCAATCTTAAAGAGGTTTCATTGGGCCTCGAATGAAATTCCAATGCCGTTATCTGAATTATAAGCAATATCGACATAGTTTTCAATTTCATTTTTATTAAACTCATTGACTCTTGCTTTTAATATTTCCAGGACACCTAAAATTGAACTGAAAGGGTTTCTTAAATCATGTGCTATAATAGAAAGAAATTTAGTATTTGTCGCAACAACTTCGTTAAGTTTTTTTGTACGTTGTTCGACAAGTTTTTCGAGACTGGAATTGAGTTCTTCCATTTCCTGCAATCGTAGCATGAAATGATTTTCCGATGCCTTGCCTATAACTGCAATAGCGCCCGACAGATCCAACGATTTTGAGCCTACGTTTTTATCAAATGCAGTATTTTCAGCGGGTTTCACATTATTCGGGGAATAGAAAAGTTGTTTAAAATTCATAGTAACGCATTATTTGTTGACATAATTCAATTACTCTCCGGATTGTTGCAACGCAGAGTATAGCCTGGTATATTGTCCTGGCGTTATTTTTTCCTTAATAGTGACTTCACCTAACTCCACATCAACATATTGAACGCCTATTTTGTTCAGTTCGGTTTTTACTAGTGTTTTGCAACGACTGCAAACCATATTTTTAATATAGAGCTTCAAATTTTTTAATTCCTTAAATCAATACAAAGAACAAAGCCAATTCAACTATTGCTTAGCGGCATTCCGTTTATGGAACCAAAACTATTTTCTGTAAAGGTAGGCTGTCATTAATGCATAATCGTTACATAATTCCTTGACAGATTTATATAACTCCCACTTTTTCAGGCATGATGTGTCTTTTGTGTTTAATGCATTTAGTGGTGTTTTCTGCATGGCAATGATTTCCACCATCGAAAAACGCGGATACCAAATAAACAGCAATGGCATGGGTGTTCCAGACCTGTTTAGTTCAAATGTGGGAATGATGGTACATATTACCGGAATTATATAATACATATTATTTTTAGAGGTTCACCTTTCAAGCACGTGATGGTGAAAAAATTACATTTTGAAAGTACTTTCTTACTTTTGCAATAACCTGCCGGTCAGTCATTCTTTCAACAGATTCAACCCCTGTGACCAAGCTCCCTGAACTTTTTTTTCAATTTCATGGCCAGAAATAAAAACAATAACTGCTTGCCTGTGGTCAATCCATAAGCCTACTTTACTTTTCATTTTTATCTGCATCAGCTTTTATTCAATTTTTATTTACATTTAAAGTTGTGTTGGTTTCCCCTGTCTTTGCCAACAGGCAGGTTTGTCCAAATGGGGTCATGCCCTTCTGTACTAATTTAAGGGGCTCCACTTTCCACTCGTTATGGAACTGTCCCTATTGAATTTTGAGGGAACTAAGTTGAGCAACTGTAACCGGATAAGTGTTACATAACTTTTTAAAAGAGTTACATTATTCATACATTTTCGAGTAGTTTGCGCCATTTATGCGTGATTTGCCGAATAGGGGAATGGAACTTATAAGCTTTTTAATCTTCATTCTTTCTGCAATGCTCACCGCGCGGATCGAAAATCCGGTACGCAAGAAGTTTCAGACGATCATTCACGTGGAACCACACCAACGCATAGCCCCAGACAAACATTGCCCAACCCCAGCCGAGGGGCGTCATAAACAGCCCATAAACCGCTATCAATGTCGCCACCATCTGGGTTCCGAGCACAGCTATCCATAAAATCCGCGCCGGGCGTATGGACCAGAATGGGCCACGTGTTCGTGTAAGGAAGATTGTCAGATGACCTGCTATTGACAGCTTCAAATACATAAGTGTCTGGATATGCGCACGGTCGATATGAAATACCCGTTCACCCAGATAAAACAAACCAAAGGCCGAGATTACCCCTATGACACCCAGCACAGTGGATATCCCAAGCACCATACGCATATTCCATGACTCGGGCTGATCTTTGTAGTGAACATTGTCATAGGCAATGGACAGGATGGCGCCGTCGTTGAGCAACGCCAGCATAACGATCATAACTGCTGTTACTGGATAAAAATTAAATACAAGGATCGATAACGTCATAAATAACAATACGCGCAGAGTCTCGGCGATCCGATAAATTGCATAGCTGTTCATCCGTTGGAAAATTTTCCTGCTCTCCTTGATCGCATCTATGATCACAGACAAGCCGGGTTTCAGCAGCACAATGGATGCTGCCGCACGTGCTGCATCTGTCGCATCTGAAACGGCAATGCCGCAGTCGGCTTTCTTCAACGCGGGGGCATCGTTCACCCCGTCGCCTGTCATGCCGACGATATAGCCGCGTTTTTGCAGGACATCAACAATGTGAAACTTGTGTTCGGGGAACACCTGGGCGAAACCATCAGCTTTCTCGATGGACTCAGCCACTGCTGTTGTTTCTTGCTTCTTTGCATCGCCCAGGCTGCCGGCATCGAGGATATCTGTACCCATGTCTAACTTTTTAGCGGTCTCCCTGGCGATGGCCAGTGCATCGCCTGTAACCATCTTGATCTTTACGCCCATCGCAAGCGCAGTCGCGATTGTTGCTTTGGCATCTTTGCGAGGCGGATCGAACAGGGGCAACACCCCAACAAACTTCCATTTGCCATCGCCCCCGGCACGAGCTACACCCAGAGAGCGAAAACCGTGTGCCGCGAAATCGTTGACCGCCTTGTCAATGGCTGACTTCACCTGTCCGGCATTATCAGACAATTGCAAAATGATCTGCGGTGCACCCTTCGTCACTTTGAACTCTTTTCCGTCTGTGGCCTTCACTGTGGCTTCAGTGCGCTTATGCACCGGATCGAATGGCTGGAAATGAACCACATCATAACCCTTCAACGAATCTTTGTCTTTCAGACCACCCAGAACTGCCAGATCAATGGTATCATTATTATCTGCACGCGACGCCAATGCAGCATAAAGGATCACCTGGTCAACGGGAACATTGTTAACGCTGAACGGATCGCCCAGCGTCAGCTTGTTTTGTGTCAGGGTGCCGGTCTTGTCAGCGCACATTACGTTCACACCAGCCAACTCTTCGATGGCTACCAAGCGGCTCACAACCGCCTCTTTTTTGGTCAGAAGGCGTGCGCCGACCGCCATCGTTACTGATAACACCGTCGGCATCGCCACGGGAATAGCGGCCACGGTCAGCACCAGGGCGAACTGCAGCGTTGTGAGGATCGGGTCACCACGGAAGATGGCCACTGTAATAATCACTGCCACCAGGGCCACAGCAAGAATGATCAGGTAATTGCCGATCTTCAGCACTGCGCGCTGAAAGTGGCTGACGGTGTGTGCTTCCTGCACCAGTTGCGCCGTCTTACCAAAATAGGTGTTTGCACCCGTTGCATAGACCAGTGCGCCGATCTCACCCTGACGAATAATCGAGCCGGAAAACACTGCCTCCCCGGGTTTACGCGTGGCGGGCATAGATTCGCCTGTCAATGCCGACTGATCCACTTCAACTGAATCACCGTCAAGCAGACGCGCATCTGCCGGCACAATGTCGCCCAGACGCAAGCGGATGACATCACCAGGCACCAACTCGCGCGCAGCCGGGTTGATCCACTTCCCATCACGCTTCACCCGTGCCTTTACTGCCAGCTTAGCCTTGAGGGCATCAATGGCATTGCCCGCCTCGTGCTCTTCCCAGAACCCGACCACAGCATTGGCCAAAAGCAGAACGAGTATTACACCAAAATCAGGCCAATGCCGGGCTGCTGCTGAAAGGATAACAGCGACCTCAATCATCCACGGGATGGGACCCCAAAAATATGAAAGGAATTTCAGGAACGGATTGGTCTTCTTTTCTTCAATCTCGTTAGGCCCATATTGAGTCAGCCGTTTCTGTGCCTCATCCTGAGTGAGGCCGTCCGGCGAAAAACCTAGTTTTGTCTGCAGTTCCGACATGGGAAGATATTTCAGATCGTCCTTTGCATTTGGCTTGGATCCAAGCTTCGATTCCGGAGCCTTTGGATTGTCAGATTTGGTATTCATAATTGGTATGCTCTATACTTTTGGGGGGTTTATTATTAGCTTTCTCTTTATGGGTATGCTGCTGATTCTCTTAATCAGTGAAGCTTACCTTTTATATTTTCGGACGTGGCGGGATAAACTAATTCATAATCATGTGACAATAATTTTTTATCCTTATTTTGGTATTCCAACTGCCTTAGAAGATGAGTAATGAGAGTTATATGAGTCGCTTTCTTTTTATCTGCATTCACCACAAACCATGGAGCGTGTTTGAAATTAGTTCTCAGCAACATTTCATTCCGGGCTTCGGAATAATCTTTCCAGAATTTCTTTGCCTCCTTATCAATAGGGCTTATTTTCCACTGTTTAAGCGGGTCAGTTTCGCGATCCTTCAGCCTTCTTTCCTGTTCCTTTTTGCTGACATCGAGATAATATTTCAAAATTATAAAGCCTGCATCCACGAGCATCTTTTCAAATAATTCCACTTCTTTAAAAAATGATTCGTATTCCTTCTCATTACAGAAACCCATCACTTTTTCCACCCCAGCCCGATTATACCAACTTCGATTAAAGAGTGCAAATTCTCCAGAAACCGGTAATTGGACAGAGTAACGCTGAAAATACCATTCGCGTTCCTGCCTGTCCGAAGGTTTACCCAATGCCACAACCCTTGTTTCGCGCGGACTAAGGTGCCTGATTATTCTTTTAATGGTTCCGTCTTTGCCGGCGGCATCTCTTCCTTCGAGTATTACAAGTAATTTAAGGTCGGATGAAATAATCTCCTTTTGCAACTTAACCAACTCTATGAAAAGATTGTGCAATATTTCTTTTTTCTTATCCTTCATCATGAAAGTGATTTTTTAATTACCATTTTTCAGAAATCCATTTTTTTGCTTCTGCCAATTCAGCATTTTTAAAAATGCGAAGTTCACATGACAGCATGTATCCAAAAAATTTTGCAAAAGTATTTATCACCTCATGATCAGATACCAATGCAATCCTATCCCAGGCAGATAAATGTTTCATCCCCATTTTAGCATCATCCAGCATAGCGTTCAGATCAAATCCTGTAAAGTCGCTTCCAAGAAGGTAAAGCATCCGCATTTTCTTATTTGTTTTCAATTTTTCCTCTATAGCAGGAATTAAAACAGTTTCATAATCTGTTCCGGTTATTCTTCCTTCTGCTGAAACACCCAGAACATTACCTGGTAGATCATTCATTATTTTTAACATAGGATTTATTTTTTTGTATTGATTTGATTTAATAATACGTATTTATTTAATGAATTCTCCTAAATATAACTAACCTTCATCATATTCGTTCTTCCGTGAAGGCTAAGAGGAGTGCTGCCAACATGAATCACACAGTCTCCTTTAACCAACAGTTTGTTCTCCTTAAGTATCTTAATAGAATCGTGAATTGCCTTGTCTAAATCGTTGTATGTATTTAAATAAAATGGCCGGATTCCCCATACCATTGAAATTTTATGCAAAAGCTTTTTATTATTTGTAAAAGCATAGATTTTAGATTTGGGCCTATGGCTGGATATCCTGATTGCAGTATACCCGGAATGTGTAAAAGTGATTATGGCTGTTGCTCCAACTTGTTGGGCTAATTGCGATGCATTGTAACAAATGGAGTCGGCAAGAAATGTAGGAGTGCCTTCCCTTGGTGAATGTTGTTTATTAAAAGGATTCCCATGATTTTCAGTATAATCAATAATCCTTTGCATGCTGTTTATAGTTTCAACAGGATATTTACCAACAGAAGTCTCGCCGCTAAGCAATAAAGAATCTGCGCCATCGAGTACGGCATTAGCCACATCATTGGCTTCGGCTCTGGTAGGCCTGAAATTTATAATCATGCTTTCCATCATCTGTGTTGCAATTATTACAGGTTTTGAACGCATAATACATTTCTCAACAATTAATTTTTGTAATAAAGGGACTTCGTCAAATGGAACTTCTACTCCAAGATCACCACGCGCAACCATTACCCCATCGGATAAGTCGATAATCTGATCTATTTCCAGGAGGGCTTCGGGTTTTTCAATTTTGGCAATAACACCTGCCTGACCATTTTTTTTCTTTATAAGATTTTTTAGTTCAAGAATATCAGAAGCCTTTCTGACAAAAGACAATGCAATCCAATCAACATTCTGGTCCAGTGCAAAAACAGCATTCGAAATATCTTCATCAGAAAGGCATGGAAGAGAAACTTTGGTATCAGGCAGGTTTACCCCTTTGTTTGAATAAAGGGGACCACCATAAATAACTTTTGCTTTAACGATATCATTTTTATTGGTTCCTATAACTTCCAGCTTTATTTTTCCATCGTCAATAAGTATTATTTCACCAGAATTAACATCCTTTGGAAATTCCTGATAACTCATATAAATATGGTCTTTGGTGCCCATACATTTTTCAGTAATAAAAGTTATGATATCACCTTCTTCTAATAAGATTAAGTTATTTTCAATTTCGCCCACCCTGAGTTTTGGCCCCTGCAAATCGGCAAGTATCGAGACATTGGTTCCTAATTCTTTGTTTAATTCTTTAATAAGGTTTATTAACCTCAAATGTTCTTCCTTTGTTGAATGTGAAAAATTCAATCTGAATACATCAACACCCTCATTAATCATTTGATGAATAATATCTTTACTGTCTGATGCAGGGCCTAAAGTTGCTATCACCTTAGTTTGTGAATATATTTCCCTCATAGTTACCTGTTTAATTAAACTCCCATTTAACAAAGCTGAAATCAAATCTTTCAATCACTAATAAAGAAGGGTTATAAATCAATTGTTTTTATGATTTTTTTTAATGTATTGGCAGAAAGTTTGAATAACTCCTGCTCTTGCTCTGACAGATCGAGTTTAAGGAAGTGACCTACACCTTTTATATTAACGCGAGATGGAATACTTATACATATATCACTGATCCCATAGTAGTTAGTGATTAGAGTGGAAACAGGCAAAATAGAATTCTCATTTCGTACAATAGAGCGGATTATTTTGACCAGTGTTAGTGCAATAGAATAATTGGTGGCGCCTTTTGCCTGGATAATCTCATATGCTGCATTCTTTACTTTCTCAAATATTTCCGATAATTCATTTTTAGCAATAGCAGGATGGACATAGTCAGTACAATACTTTTCTATATCCATCCCTCCAATGGTTGCATTACTCCATACGGGAAGTTCAGTGTCCCCATGTTCACCAATAATATAAGCGTGTATATTGTTGGGATCTACTTTGTAATACTCGCTTATCATATACTTTAATCTTGCTGTATCAAGTACCGTTCCTGAGCCTATTACCCTATTCGGAGGTAAGCCTGATATTTTTAAAGTCACATAAGTAAGAATATCTACAGGGTTAGTCACGACCAAAAGAATAGCATTGCCTGCATATTTTGCAATGGCAGGTATTATATCTTTAAATAATGTGACATTATTTTGTACTAAATCTATTCTACTCTGCCCCGGCTTCTGCTTTGCACCTGCTGTAATTACAACAATATCTGCATTTTTGCAGCCATCAAACCCTGCAGTGTAAATTTTTGTGGGATGGGCAAAGCTTAAACCATGATTCAGATCCATGACCTCGCCTTTTGCAATCAATTCATTTTTGTCTATTAAAACAATTTCCCTGATTAACCCGCTAATCATCAGTGAAAAGGCAAAAGTACTTCCCACATTACCAGCGCCAATTATTGCAATTTTCGGCTTTAAAGATTTCATAATAGTATTGCTTTCATTGTTTGTTATGCGTCAGAAGTGATGATCTTATTTGCTGTACCGGTTCAGTTAATTTTTCATCGTAGTTAATGATTCCTCAAACGTCCGAGTATTGTATCAAGAGAAGTCTTTAACTTTTCAACTGCTCCTGCTATTGCCTGTTCATGGGTATTTGCATGGTTTGTAACAGCAATTGGCTTCATTCCCTCAAGACGGGCTTCAATCATACATCGTTTATCGTTTAATCCCTCCTTATCGCTGTTCTCATCTGAAAGATGAACTTCCACCCGAGTTATCTGATGACTAAACCTGCTTAATTCTTCTGATATTAACGCGATTAACGGGGCTCTTAGTTTTTCGCTTCCTTTAATATTATTGTCCGTATTAAATTGAATTGTCATAATAGATATTTTATAAATTGAAAAAATTGTTTCACTTAAGATGGATATGATTAACAAAAACCAGTGAATTATGCAGTTTTAATAATTCACTCTATCTTAATCCTCAGTATCAAATTCAGATTTAACCTCTTTGGGATCCGGATAATCTCCCGGCAATTTTTTAAATAAATTTTTTCTGTCTTTATGGTTTTTCTTAATCAGAAAGATTATCAATGCAAGAAAAACTAAAACAAATAAGACCAGTATAAACAAATGCTTTTCCATAACTTCTTTTTTATGCCAACGGGCTATTTCGGATGATTACTACGGCTTTGTGCCTGATTACTCTTATCAATTTATTTAAGTGCCAATATCCGTCGGCCATTGATTATTAGCTTTTGGAAAATCTCAATACCTTTGCTGTGCATGGCGGAAGCTGAAGCTGTAGGTGTGGATTTTTAAAAATTTGCGATTCTCCACTTAACAACTCAATACAAGGGAAAGGCTCGTTTGTTCCAAGAAAAGGTGAAAGATTGACCTCGATACTCTGCGGATTGTGTATGTCAAAATTGCACACAACGAGAAATCCTGACTCCTGTGTTCCTGTTTCTTTACGAAATGCCGCTATTACAGCGGGATGTCCGTCATCAACGAACTGGCAGTTTTCCCCGCGGCGAAAAGCAGGATAATCTGTCAGAATAGCATTGACCTGTTTTATGAACTGAGCAAACTTGGGCGCGTTAGAATATAATATTTTCTTCTTCCTGCCGATAAATCTGATCCGTTCTTTCTCTCCAGATTCAACCCCCTGAATGATTCCGGTTGCCCCTGTACCCAACAAAGCTGCAGCAACGTAACGAGGGACAGTTGAATCGGCGCTGCCGAACTCCTGAGCCGGTGATCCCGAATCGTGTGATGTTATCGGCATGAAGTACCTGATATGCTTAGAAACACGGTGTATGTAATTCAGATATTCACGAAGCTGAGGTACAAATTTGTAATTCCATGGTGTTGCCAGATTAAGGTTTAACCCCCACTTTGGTCCCGTATGCAGCAGGGTAGTTTCATCGGTGAAATATTCAGCAATGATTCCCACCTCGGGATACTCTGTATGCAAAGTCGATGTGAGTGACTGGACGAAATCCGGATTGCTGCTATGTAAATTATCGAAGCGTACAAATCCTCCTGTGTCATTGGCATATTTTGCCCAGAACAATGTATAATCAGTCATGTATGCCCATATTTCCGAACGGATCTCTTCCGAAGGATGCTCATAGTTAATAAGGGCGAGGTCGTTCCATGCGCACCAGCCCTGGCTTGACCAATACCGTGCACGCATGAACCCGTCCTGCTGATCCGGATCCGGTATGATCCAATCCGGCGCCCGTTGTGCCATCGTGCTGTGTACTCCAACATGATTGAGAACCAGGTCAAAACAAAGTCTGATGTTCAATGTCTTGGCTTCTTTGATATACTCCTCTAATTGCGAAAGACCGTCTCGCTTTGACCCTTCCACCAGATAGCTTTGATCAATATCAAACAGGTCCCTGGCTGCATAAGGACTTTCTGAAGTGTCCAGAGTTGTTATGGGAAGGAGATGAATGGCATTGAAACCCATCTCCCGAATGCGTTTAAGATCGTCTTTCCAATCAGCCAATGAACCCGATACATTAGGAATCATGGTATATAGACATAGGCCATCTACCTGGGGCGGGTCGATCAAAACCCAGGCATCAGGGACGGAATCCCTAAGCCACGAAGTGCCCTTATCCATAGAGAACTCTGCCCGGAAGGAATGGAGGCCAGACCATTTGGGTGTAACCCGACACACCAGTGTATGTTCATTATCACGCACGAAAGGGACTGTTTCCCATGTATTACCATCGTTCGAGTTCAGTGTTGTCACCAGGTTCGCCTGAATATTTTCAGGAAGAAGATCCTCTGTGGTAATTGTCAAGGTAAGAATTTCTCCCTGGCAAGCGCGTGAAAAGCTCTGCCGTCCGACAGGATACGACCGACAGATGTGACCGGCAATGGGGCGTATTCGCGGACACTCAGGTAAAACAGGAATTTTGCGGTGTTGGATCGGCATATAAAATGGTTTTGAATTACTAAAATAAGAGCTTTAAACCTTTGCATCCGGTTTGTCCGCGATTCCTTCTGGCGGCAAAATATCCGGCAAATCAAGACGTGCAACGCCAATTCTGTTGTCAGCCATACCATAATAAACATCGAAGCGGTCCTTCAAACCAAGATCGTCACGACGGTCAATACCGGTAGGGAACACTACGTTTGAAATAGTGCCCTGACGTTCTTGTTTTAGTTCTGGTTTCAATACCGGTTTTACTGAGCGATAGTGTATCTCTTGCGGATGATCCTTTGATAACACCATTACACCGGCCGAATAGCATAAATGCTTCCCCGCTTTGCCCTGATCAGGCATTTCACAGACTCCATGGTAAAGGATAAGCCAACCATACCTGGTAAGGACTGGCGGAGTTCCTCCGCCAATTTTTAGCCTTTCCCATAGTGACACAGGTGTCGCAAGCCGGTGATGTGAATTAAATAAACCGACGTGATCAGGTTCAATATCATTTAAAGGCATCGGGCAGTAAGAAATCCAGATGCTTTCATGGTCGATGTCCACTTCCCTCATCTTGGACTGGAGAACAGTTTCTTCTGGTCTGGTACCCTGAAAAAGTGGCCGGTGAAGCATAGCCAATTGCATTTTCCCTGCATGATTAGGAATGGCAACTGGGAAGAGGCTTGCGTCCTTATTATCCACATGAACGAAATCTATGCCATTGTATGATTCGAAAGTAACTAATCCAAGGCGTTCCCAGTGAAACAAATCAACCGATATAGCAATAGCGATCCGTGGCCCTTTGGGAGAAAGCGCCGTGTAAGTCATCATATAGCGTTTCAGTGGCTCTACATAAGTGACACGAGGATCTTCGCAACCACCGCTGCCGTCTGATCGCAGCTCATAATCAGCTTCAGGTTCGAAAGCAATCCCAAGCCGCTCGACCCCAAACGGATCACCATTATCATTAAAAAGAACTCTGGCAATGCCGATGCGCGAAAAATTGCCCTTTGCGACTAACCGTGGAAACAGGTAGAGTTTACCATCAGGTCCACGAGTAGCAGCCGGATTCAGGACACCTTCTATTTCCTGAGGATTGCCTGGTTGCGGCTCCATTATCTTTCCAAGACGCTTCAATTTAATTCCACTCATGTGTTCTCCTCCAGATTAAGATTTGCCGACTGCCCACTTCCCAAACAAGCGATAATTGTTTCAATCACCCGTTTTGTCTCAGTTGGATTTTTGACCCTGATAGAGACAACCCCTGCTTCTTCTGCAGGATAATCGTTGCCCCCGGGGAACAAAGCGTCGCCTACAAAAATCATCTCAGGAATTGAAATGCCAAGAGTGTCCCTGAGCTTTTTAATTCCGTAAGCTTTGTCGATACCAGGCTTAGTGATGTCAATAGATGTTTCGCCACCCAATCGAACAGAAAATCCGGGAATTAATTTGTCAAGGATTGCTTTGATCTTCTTTCGTTTGGTGAAATCTGGATCCCATTTTTCTTTTTCTTCATTTGGAGCTTCCTGTCCTAAAGCTGAAAATGTTATCTGGCTCCCGCGGTCTTCAATTTCCTTTCCCCATAGCTTTTTAATCTTGAATCCAGATGCTTCGAGTGCCTTTTTAAGTGAACTGATAATTTTCTTTTTTTCTTCTGCAGTGAAATCTTCAGAATAAATCTTTTTCCAATCCGTTCCATATTGGTAGAACTTTGTACCGCAGGTAGGAAGGATTGACAGGTTCTCCAGGCTTTTATCATGGGGAAGGCCGGAAAGCACTTGTTTTTCGAACTGCAGCCAATCTCCTCCCGAAATCACTGCCACTTTAACGATACCGAGCAATTCATGCAGAAGCGCAGACATTTCAGTATCAAGAGCTGACTTACTTTCAGCAAGTGTGCCGTCAAGATCAAATACTATTAGTTTTTTCATAATCCTTATCTCTCAGAATTTCAGCAATCTCAATTTGTGTTCCATGTCATGACTTTTCCATTGCTGCACTATATTCGCCATGTCGGGCAGCCCGGTTGCAATTTGCGCGATGATACAGAGCCTCCTGTGCTGCCAACACATTATTCTCTTCACCATGCCAAATCTCCAGGGCAGGTTGCTGTATGGCGCGTGCAAACGAAAATGCCAGCGCCCATGGCAATCGAGATTTGAATCTGACATTCATAGCATTCAGACGAGCCGAAGCCAGTTCGCCGGATTGACCCCCAGACAAAAAGGCAATCCCCGGAACCGCAGCAGGGACAGCTCGCAAAAGACACTCTACCGTTATATCGGCTACTGTATCCACTGATTCCTGTTTTGTACAGGTCAATCCCGGAAGCACCATATTGGGTTTCAGGATTATACCTTCAAGTGTCACCCGTTGTTTATAAAGCTGCCTGAAAACTGTCCTAAGGACTTCCTCCGTTACTTCAAAACACTGTTCCATGGAATGATTGCCATCCATGAGTACCTCAGGCTCAACGATCGGGACAAATCCTGCTTCCTGGCACAAGGCAGCATAACGAGCCAACGCATGCGCATTAGCCTCTATACAACCACGGCTGGGAATACCATTTCCTATGGCAATCACTGCCCGCCACTTTGCAAAACGGGCGCCCATTTGAAAATATTCCCGGAGGCGATCGCGCAATCCATCCAAACCTTCAGTTATTTTCTCTCCACTATGACCTGCCATGTCCTTAGCACCAGTGTCAACTTTGATTCCCGGAATGATTCCTGCATCGGTGATGGTTTTAACAAAGGAAGTTCCTTCTTTCGTCTGCTGACGGATTGTCTCATCGTAGAGGATCGCCCCACTGATGCATTTACCGAGACCTTCGGTAGTCACAATCATCTCACGATATGCCCGTCGTGTTTCCTCATTCTGCAGAATTCCCAAAGCAGCGAATCGTCTGTTACATGTGGGATTACTTTCATCCATCGCCAACAGACCCTTGTCGTCAGCGACCAGCGTTTTTGCAGTTTCTATGAGCTCTTGTATATTCATTTTAGGTTGCTCCATTTCCAGTTAAGAATCTCCGGCATGTCCACACCATTTTTGTCTATGTACAGTTTATGTTCAACGAGCTTATCCTGTACAATCTTCTTCAGCACGGCACCGCTTGCACCCAATTGGGGAAGACGATTTATCACATCCTGCACCAGGTGGAACCGGTCAAGTTTGTTTTGCACCCTGATGTCGAAAGGTGTGGTAATCGTTCCTTCTTCTACATATCCTCTGACATGTATATTCCTGTTAGTGCGGCGGTATGTCAACCGATGAACCAGCCATGGATATCCATGGAAACCAAAAATTATATGTTTATCTTTAGTGAAGAGCGAATCAAAGTCCGTTTCGTTAAGTCCGTGCGGATGCTCGCTTGCCGACTGCAGTTTCATCAAATCAACGACATTGATCACTCGGATTTTCAGATCTGGCAGATATTGATGCAAAATAGTAACGGCAGCCAGTATTTCCAAAGTTACCTTCAGCCACTTGGCATGCTGGCTGAACATTGAGTCGATGATACGAATGAAAGCTTCATAACTATTGAAAAGTCCATGTCGCCCTGTTAACAGATAACCCTCCAACCAGCCTTCGCATTGGTGTTCGCTGAGCATCGAGTCAAGCACCTGTCCGGAAGGAGCGAGGAATTCATCATTCTTTTCAACCCTTGCATCCCATTGACGATTAGTAACATCAAATACGGCACCCAGGAGATTCGATTGAGTCTCATCAGGGCCAAAGACCCGGAAATTATGCTGATCCTGATTCAGTTTGGCCACATCCCGAAGGAATTTTCCAAGTATAAGAGTATCCTGTCCGTCAACAGCGCCCGGTGAAGGCACTTTCAAGGCGTGAAGGTGAAAATCAGGCATTCGAAGATCGCGCAGAAGAACCCCGCCATTGGCATGTGGGTTTGCTCCCATCCTCCGGTCGCCTTCAGGTGCCAGTTCGGCCAATTCCGGTATGAGCCGTCCTTTTTTATCGAACAGTTCTTCTGCTTTATAACTCTTCATCCAGCTTTCAAGCAGTTTAAGATGATCGGGATGACCGGGATCAACCAGAAGCGGTACCTGGTGCGATCTTGAAGTTCCCTCTATCTGCAGGCCGTCAACAATTTTCGGTCCCGTCCAACCCTTGGGTGACCTCAGTACGATCATTGGCCATCTGGGCCGGGTTGTGTCATTTTTCTTTCTTGCATTATTTTTGATCCGGCGAATATCTTCGATAGCCTTTTCCAAAGTACCAGCCATGATTTGATGCATCTCATCAGGTACATCGCCTTCAACAAAGTAGGGTGTCCAGCCGCATCCCTGCATAAATTTCTCCAATTCTTCATGCTCGATACGTGCCAGAACGGTCGGGTTATTGATCTTGTAACCATTCAGGTGCAGAATTGGCAGTACGGCTCCATCGGAAATCGGGTTGAGAAATTTGTTGGATTGCCAGGCGGTTGCAAGGGGTCCGGTTTCTGCTTCTCCATCACCGATGACACAGGCAACGATCAGATCGGGATTGTCAAATGCAGCCCCGAAGGCATGACTGAGCGAGTATCCCAGTTCACCGCCTTCATGAATTGAACCGGGAGTTGTCGGCGCAACATGACTGGAAATTCCGCCAGGAAATGAGAATTGTGTGAACAGTTTTTTCATCCCATCTTCATCCTGACTGATATCCGGATAAATCTCGCTGTAGGAACCTTCAAGATAGGTATTGCCTACCAATGCAGGACCGCCATGACCGGGACCGGCAATGTAGAACATGTCCAGGTCATATTTTTTTATGACCCGGTTCAAATGTACGTAGATAAAATTCTGGCCGGGTGTTGTACCCCAGTGTCCTACCACTAGTGGTTTAACGTGCGACATTTTCAGCGGCTCCTTCAGCAGCGGGTTATCGTAGAGATAAATCTGCCCGACTGACAAATAATTGGCTGCACGCCAATAAGCGTTCATCTTCTGAAGAAGTTCCCGAGATAACGGATTATTCTTCTCATCAAATTTTTTAGTTTTAATGATCATATTTCATTTCTTAGTAATATTTAAAATCTGGCTGATTATTTTAGCTATCATCCATTCCTCATCGGTGTGAATGACCCGTATAGCAACACTTTCTTTCTGTTTTGATATAATCGGGGCATTTTTTCTATTTTGTTTCTCTTCAAGCCCGATCCCAAGAAATCCCAAACCCTCACATATGCGGGAGCGAATAGCCGGGCAGTTTTCTCCGATACCACCTGCAAAAACAAGCGTATCCAGGCCTCCAAACGTTGCGGCGAAAGCGCCTATCCACTTCTTTGCCTGGTAGCAAAATAATGCCACAGCTTCCGCTGCCCTAATATCAGTGGTTTCCTTAGCGAGTAAATCGCGCATATCGGAACTGGTTTCAGATATTCCGAGTAAACCTGATTCATGACTAATTATATTATTGAACTGCTTCGCGGTCAGATTTTCTGAACGAATCATGTACCATGCGACACCCGGATCCAAATCACCAGGCCGGGATCCCATCATCAGCCCTCCGGCAGGCGTGAAACCCATGCTTGTGTCAATGCTCTTTCCTTCCCTTACGGCAGCCATACTTGCACCATTACCAAGGTGGGCCAGAATCACACGGCCTTGTGCTGCTTGTGTTCCTGCAGCTCGAGAGAGCTCCTCCATCAAATAAGCATAAGACAACCCATGGAAACCGTATCGTTGTATCCTAAGAGAGTCGAAACGGCGGGGAATTGGAAGCAATTTAGCCACCCGTGGCATTTTAGAATGAAACGCTGTATCAAAACAAGCCACCTGGAGCAGTTTTGGATGACGCTGGCTGAAAGCCTCAATCAATTCAATCTCAGCGGGCAAATGATCCGGATCGTAAGTGGTGATACGATGAAGTTCATCCAACAATTTCTGCGTGATGAGTTCGGGTTCCGTGTGTTTCATTCCGAAAACCACCCTATGTCCAACACCCCTTAGCAAAGGAAAATCAATCTGCTTTTCCAGCCAATCTATTAGGAAATTTGCCGCCGATTGATGATCAGAGACTTTTACCCTGAGGACATCTTTCCGATCACTTTTCTCGTCATAGAAGGTTAGTTCTGAATCTTTCAATCCTATCCTGTCGATTTTACCGTAAAGTAAACGCCTTGGCGATTTGTCATTCTGATAAAGTGCGAACTTGATAGATGACGAGCCACTGTTAATAGACAATATGCAAACCTGATCGGTATTCATGAATGATTTCTCTTTAATTTATCCAACTTTTAACCCCATTAGGGATAATTCTGCGGATGTCGATAAATAATTTTTATGTTGAATACTTCGGATCCCCAAATCTCTGGCAACATCTACAAACATTTGCATATCTTCTATATATACAACATGTTCGGCTGGTACTTGTGCAATATCAAGCGCTATCCGGAAAATATCGGCATCAGGTTTTCGAAAATGGACGAAGCATGATGATATGAAAAAGTCAACGAAAGTGAGATGGTGCCGATCTTCCATTTCACCTATATTCAAATTAAATGCTTCAGCAGCTAGTCTGCGTGATTCGTGTCCCCATCCGTTTGTCAGCATTACGCCGCCAATATCTAGAAACAATGTTGTTGCCGGAATTGATTTGTTCATTTTCACAGTATTTTGCATTATTTAAAGATTAACGTTGCCAAAGGATCAGGGTTGTTTCAAGTGGAACTGAAACACCCGGAAAGTTTGGAATAATCCGGGGAGTATAATCAGCTGCGGTACGAGATGCAGACACAGTTGCCCGATAAAGGTGTGGTTTATCAGACTCCGTTCCCTGTTTGATCAATTTTAGCTCCTGCCTTGTTGGAGTTCCACCATCAGTTCCATTTGCGTAAAGTTCTGCAAATACAGCGCTGGTGTCGAGACCATTAAGAAAGACCTGAACATCGAATATGTGTTTATTCCCGTCCGTTTTAGCATTTACCTCTCCAAACCGAATTTTATTCCACTTTTGCTTCAGGATATTCTGCCACTCCACGATTTTTTTGCTTATCCTACTCTTATCGGCGGAACGAGTAAGGTAAGTTGCAGTCATCGGCAGGTAATATTTTTCAGTATATTCCCGCACTGTCCGATTTGCAGAAAACCTCGGGGTCAATTGTGACATACTGCTTCGTATTCGTTCTACCCAAGTACCGGGAATGCCTTTTTCGTTACGTTCATAAAATTCAGGTACAACCTGTTGTTCGAGCAGGTCATAAAGGGCACTTGCTTCGATAGCATCCCATATAGGATCATCATCGTGTTCCTTTCCATCACCTAAAGCCCATCCCACTTCAGGTGAATAAGCTTCAGCCCACCAGCCATCAAGTTCGGATAAGTTAATACCTCCATTTACAAGTACCTTCATACCGCTTGTGCCGCTGGCTTCCCATGGGCGTCGCGGTGTATTAATCCATACATCTACGCCCTCGACAAGGCGCTCTGTCAAAAGCATGTCATAATCGCTTAAAAAGATTACATGAGGACGAACTTCGGGTTGCCGGATAAAATGAATCCATTTTGAAATCAGAGCCTGACCTGCCTGATCCGCAGGATGAGCCTTTCCTGCAAGGATAAGTTGCATCGGGTGTTGAGGATTAGAGAGCAAACGAATCAAACGCTGAGGGTCATCCAACAACAAATCCGGTCTTTTATAGGTTGCGAACCGACGCGCAAAACCTAAGGTCAATGTATTTGGGTCAAACAAATGTTTCACATATTCAACTTCCCCGGAGGATTCCCCTGAAGCCACCAACTGGCGGGATAATCGTTCCCGGGCATATTGAATGAGAGCTGCGCGTGAGTTTGTGCGCATCTGCCAAAGCCTTTCATCATTGATTTTCCCGATATCCTGTACAAGGTTTTCCATTGTACCTAACCAGCGATCTTTTCCGCAAGCTTCAGTCCAGATATCATCTGATTCTTTTGAATCCCAGGATGGCATGTGCACTCCATTGGTTATATATCCGACGGGTACCTCATTTGCCGGCCATTTTGGGAACAGTGGTTCAAAGATGTGACGGCTGACTTCTCCATGAAGACGACTTACCCCGTTTACTGCCCCGCTTCCTCTGATGGCCAGGTATGCCATATTGAATACCTCCGAGACGTTGCCTGGATCCTTACGACCTAACACTAACAATTGGTGACGTGTAATCCCAAGCTTCTTTTCAGCGTATTCACCGAGATACAGATCGATAAGGGATGGTGAAAAACAGTCGAATCCGGCTGCTACCGCTGTGTGAGTAGTAAAGAGATTGCCGGCTCTTGTAGCAGCCAATGCAACATCAAATGGTTGCCCTGTTTCCTTCATAAAACTAAAAGCACGTTCCAATATCGCAAATGCTGCATGTCCCTCATTAAGATGGCATACCTGTGGCTTAATGCCAAGAGCATCGAGAAGACGCCATCCTCCAATTCCGAGCACTATTTCCTGTTTAAGACGAAGCTCATGACCCCCGCCGTATAATTCACTTGTGATTCCACGATGAGCGGGGAAATTTGCCGCATCGTTACTGTCTAACAGGTAGAGTTTGATCCTGCCCACCTGAACCTGCCAGACTCTCAACCTTACAGAGTTACCAGGCAGTGCAATTTCGATATGTAACCATTCTCCATTTGCCTGGCGTAAAGGAGTTATAGGTAATTGTCCGGGATCGTTATAGGGGAAAAGGGCTTGTTGTGCTCCATTTTTGTCAATTTCCTGACGAAAATAACCTTGCTGATAAAGTAAACCTATCCCCACAACTGGTACTCCCAGATCGCTGGCGGCCTTGAGTTGATCACCGGCCACATTACCCAGGCCTCCCGAATAAATAGGCAGAGCTTCACTTAACATGAACTCCATGCTAAAATAAGCTACACATGTAAGAGGCGACTGAGTATAATTTTGTTGAAACCAGGCCGGAACTTCATTTGCATGCTCTTTGGATTGTATAAGAGCATCTATTTTTTTACGAAAGACAGGGTCGGACATTACGTTTTGAAATTGGTCTCTCGAAACTGTTTGCAGAACTACCCATGGGTTATGTGTGAGATCCCAAAGCGCAGGATCAAGTTGCCGCCAGACTTCATCGGCTGCATGATTCCAGGACCATCGCATGTCGAGAGCAAGTTCTGCAAGAGAATCCACCCCTTCAAGATCTGATGACAAGAAACTGTAAACGGGTTTTCTTATGTCTGTTTTTTCTTTCATGATGTTATATTCAGAATTCTTTGGATGAAAATTTCTATTTCACAGCATTGGTAACAATAGTCTGTGTTTCTTTAAGTATTTTCTGCAGATGGTCATTTCCCTTAAAACTCTCGGCATAGATCTTGTAAATATTTTCTGTCCCAGACGGACGAGCTGCAAACTATCCGCTTTCTCCTAACACCTTTAAACCGCCCATAGAGGCTCCATTGCCGGGTGCGTTAGTGAGAACGGCTTTTACCTTTTCACTTTGGTGCGAATAAGGGATCTCACGCCTTAAATGCTCCCAAAGTCCAGATATCTTCTGCAGTTATACGTAAATGATAATTAGGAAAAGATAAAACAGGAATGAAAGCTTTGTTTATCATTTGGTGAGCAAAGCTACCTAATAGTAAATTGGAAGCACTCTTCTCCTGCTCGGTCATTATTGAAATCAGGTCAGCATCAACTGATCGTGAATAATCAAGAGTTAAATCAGTCAGGTTGCTGCCATGAAGATATTCGACTGTATAACGAATTTTATGACTGTCAATGTAAGAAGCTACCTGTTCGGCATATTTATGAAGCTTTTTCTCAACAAACTTTAAATTTGAGAGTCGTATGGTAAGCAGGTGAATTTCTGAATTAAATATTTTAGCCAACTCGACAGTATACGGAACCTTTTCCCGAGTCTGAAAAGTAATATCCAGGGGTAATACTATCTTATCAATATTTGAAGGTATTTTGCCTCTTCTGACAGTGATCACCGGATTCCTCGAATGAGAAGTTATTTTGTAAGCATTGCCTCCAATGAACAATTCTTCAAAACCAGATGCACCATGGGTTGAAAGCACCGTAAGAGCGTCTTCATACTTATCTGCCAGATCTGCTATTTCCTTAAATATCTGACCTTCTTTAATTGTGTAATTCAAGGTACAATTTATATTGCTTTTCTCTTTGCATTTTTGAAGTATATCCTCAAATTTCGTTTTTGCGAGTTGATTCTCCTTTTCCAGCAGTTCCTTATTGGCACCGATATTCTTTCCAATAACATGAACCATTTGGATATTCGCTCCGGTTTTGTTAGCCAGCATCAATGACAGATTAAAACCAGTTGATGACTCATCTGAGAAATCCAGGGGAACGATAATTGTTTTCATAATTTACTAATTTTATTTTCAATAATGTGAAAATTCCGAGTTCACTTCTGCCGAATTTCAGGTGCTAAGGGCTCACGGTTAATTAATTTAACATTATTCAAAAATTGATATCCTGACTATTGTATTTAACAAAACAAGGGTGGATTTGTTAAAACTAGTTTTTTCGCTTAAATATGGTTTTTATTGCTACTGAAGCCTCTACAGGTGCAGTTCCTCCCAACTCCTGAGAATTGTCGAGACTTAACAATAATGACATTAATTTATTCTTTTCGTTTGTATCCAGCAGACTTAGTAAAACATGATGTGCTCCTTTGTTAAGAATTAAGGAGCTTTTCCCATCGCGAATTGACTTTAATAAAGGCAAAATGCATCGTCTGCCGATGTTAATAAGACCTTCCGCTGCTATCCATCTGATTTCAAATTCTTTATCATCAAGCAGACTAATTAATAAAGGGATCGATCTCCTGTCGGCAATAAGCTCAACTATCTTGGCAGCTTCCATACGCAGCAAACCATTTTCTGATTCTAATAGTTTATGCATTTGAGGGATGATGGTTTTACCCATTCTTACCAGGGTACTTCTTGCGGTAAGTTTTTTATTGAAGTTTTTAGCATCCAATGATCCTTTAATAAGTTTTACCAGATTGTCAGGAAAATCTTTTAGAGCATTATCGATTTCAATGTTGTCAATTTTCTTCATAATCTGAGAAAATCCAAAATATTTTATTAAATATTTACCAGTTGTTTTTCCTTACTGGCCTGACAGATTCGTACTGTCGTCTTTTCTCTCATATGCATTAATGAAATATGAGGGAGCTAAAATTAAGCCTCTGTAACCGTATGAGTGTTACATAACTTTAAAAAAAAGTTACATCATTCACACATTTTCAAGCTGTGACAGGTAAAAGTTTTACTTCTATATCATCAAATTAGTGATATAGTAGTATGTAATGTTATTAATCGATACTCTGATATCTTAAGTTATTTAGTCCTAAATATGTATTTTTACTGTTCACAAAAACAAATTGTGTGTTATACTAAAAAGTAACGACCATGAAACAGTTTGAATTGATTAATAAAATTTTGGATTACATTAATCTTGAAAATGAGATTGATGACTTTGATAAAATTCATGAACCCATTAAAAAGGATTTAATTTTCAAAGGTTCAAATATTTGGATTTTAATATTTGCGGTTACCGTTGCTTCTATCGGACTTAACATGAATTCTGCGACAGTAATTATTGGTGCGATGCTAATTTCTCCTTTGATGGGTTCAATTATCGAGGACAAAATTTTACATTTTCAATTGCGAAATTGGGATTATCCCATACTTTAATTGAGCGCTTTACAGAAAGGATAGTGTTTTTTTGTATTGTAGTAACTTTTTAATGTTGACTAAATATGAAAAAGTTTGCCACTGAGGTCCGGCTAGCTCGTGAAATGAGTTTAATAGACGCTACCCTGATTGGTGTAGGAGCAATGATTGGCGCCGGAATTTTCGTTCTTATAGGAATTGCCGCTGGTGTTGCGGGCCCAGGTCTGATACTTACCTTCACATTAAACGCAATTATTGCATTACTTACAGCAATGTCTTATGCTGAACTGGGTTCATGCTACCATGATGCCGGAGGAGGTTACCTCTGGGTAAAAGAGGGGTTACCAAAATGGAACGGTTTTTTGTCCGGCTGGATGAGTTGGTTTGCACATGCTGTTGCCTGCAGTTTATATGCCCTTGGTTTTGGAGCTTACTTTGAACATGTATTGAGAGAGTTTTCAATAACATTGCCACACTGGGGGTTTTTCTCTCCGCAAAAAATCCTGGCAGCCGGCATAGCCATTCTTTTTGCGTATGTAAATTATCGCGGTGCTTCTGAAACCGGCAAAATTGGTAATCTCGTTACTATTGCCAAAATAATCATTCTGATAATTTTTATTAGCTTCGGACTGGAGCTTATAATTCGTCAGGGAGACTGGCGTACAACATTCAGCCCTTTTTTACCAAATGGTTTTGGTGGGATATTCAAAGCAATGGGGCTGACCTTTATTGCCTTTCAGGGGTTTGAGGTAATAGCCCAAAGTTCAGAGGAAATTAAAAATCCCAGAAAGAATATTCCCAGAGCTGTTTTTCTTTCATTGCTGATTGTTGTTCCGATTTATATATTGGTGGCAATAACTGCCATAGGAACAGTTCCATCTGAAGGAATGAAACCCTGGGATTATCTTGCGCTGCAAAAAGAGACTGCCCTTGTTAACGTGGCAAGAAATTTTTTCGTTGGAGGTGGAGTGTTAATTTTGATTGGTGGTGTTATCTCAACTATATCAGCACTTAATGCCACAATATTTTCTTCATCACGGGTGGCTTTCGCTATGGGTCGTGATCGTAATTTCCCCTCTTTTTTCAGCAAAGTCGATCCGAAAAATTTCACTCCTCACTGGAGCATACTGATTTCTCTTATTATCATTGTGTTAATGGCTGTCTCACTGCCTATCGAAGATGTAGCCAGTGCAGCAGATATTATGTTTCTGTTGCTGTTTTTGCAGGTTAACCTCGCAATGATTAGTCTTAGAAAAAAGAGGAAGGACCTGGACCGGGGTTATAAAGTACCGCTTTTCCCTTACCTGACTATTGCAGGTATTCTGTTATTACTCTTTCTTGCCATTTACATGTTAAAATACAGTATATTAGCCTGGATAGTTACAATAATCTGGAGTGCTATAGGCCTTTTTGTATACCGCTTCTATGCATTTAAACGCGAAATAGAATACACAAAAAAAGTATGTACACTCGAACACATTTTGAAGAAAGAATATAACCTGCTGGTTTACCTTTCAGATCAAAGCAATATAAAGAGTATGTTACAGATTGCATTTGCAATCGCCAGAAAGCATAAAGCCAACATTATTTTCCTTTATGTAATTGAATTACTGGAAGGTGAGAAATTAAAAAAAGGTATAAAACTAACAGACAAGGCTGACCAATTAATGGATCAGGCTCAGAATTTTTCTGAAGAATACGGGATACCTTCAAAATCAATTATTAGAATTTCGCACCGGATCTCAAAGGGAATATATGATACAGCAATGGAAGAGGACTGTAATTTTATATTAATGGACCGAAAGAAAAGCAGTAGTTTCTTTGAACGCTTCTTTTCTTCAGTAGTTGACTCTGTATTGGAAAAGTCAACTACCGAGGTGGCCATTTTACATGGTGAAATAAAACCGGGAGAAATAAAGAAAATACTTATTCCGTTTGGCGGTAATATCCATACACAATTGGCTGCGGAGATAACTCCGGCCTTAAGCGATTTTTTCAATGCAGAAATCAGGTTTGCTGTCGTATTCAGCCCGGGCATAAAAAAAGAAGATCAGCAGAAAAAAGTAAATCAAATTAATACATTAATAATAGAAAACAATCTTTCAGCAAAAATTGTAACAATTGTTGATTCAGACATCCTCCGGGGCATATTGAAATTATCGGCAGATAATGACATGCTTGTAATGGGAGGTAAAACTGGTGATTTCATTGAGCTGCTTTTTGCGAAATCGTTAGTAAGGGAAATTACTGAGCAAGTGGAATGCCCTGTTCTCTGGTTAAAAGAATACGAGGAAAGAGGATCTTTCTTTTTATCACTTTTTAAAACTCAAAAAAAATAATGGAGGGAAAATATGGAAACAAAAGTTCAGGATCAGTTTATTGGTTTAGCTGACAATATTATTGCTTACATGCCAAGTCTGCTTGCTGGAATCACTTTAGTATTGGTTGGCTTGTTTGCAGGATGGCTTATTAAACGTATACTGTTGCAGATATCAATCCTGATAAGGATCGACCGTTTTCTCAGGCGGTCCCACTGGGAAGCAGATTTCGCCAAAGCCGATGTACGTTATGGGTTATATAATTTCATCGGCAATATCGGCTATACATTAGTCTTTTTAATTTTTCTTGATAATGCCTTGATAGCGTGGAAATTAATTATACTTTCCGATCTTTTAAGTAAAGGTATCTTATTCTTACCAAAAATCATAATAGCAGTTTTAATTTTCGGTTTGGGCTGGTTATTGGCCTTTTGGGCTGAAAAATCAATGTTCAAATCATTATATAGAGAAGAAATCCCCAGGGCTTCATTAATTTCCAGATTCATTAAAATCATACTGCTGCTCTTCTTTTCGGCAATTGCATTAGTTGAACTTGATGTGGCCCGTGAAATTGTGATAATCGGATTTGCTACTATTTTTATCACGATTAGTGCAATTTCTATTGTTATCACAGCTATTGGAGGCAAGAGTTTTATTGAGAAAATTGGGAATTCATTTAAAGAAAACCAGCAATAGGGAAATAATCAAATGGTATGAACCCGAGAGCAAGCTCTGGACTCAAAAAACGGTGCAAGCACCGAGGAACCGAGTTTACGAGCTCGGCGTAGCCAATTAGACCTAGCCTTCGCGCAGCAGCTTGGTCTCCCATCGGCCGCCATAGCATGGCCGGGTAGGCAGGAAACTGAACGAATTCCTTTATCCGATGTGAGAAAAATCTTTCAGATTAAAACCATTCTCGTTGTCATTAGTGATCTTGCGGGAATTATAGTAATACAGGTTACCCTCAATATCAAAAATCATCTCAAAGCATTTTCCCGAGCCTGCATTCTGAGTCGGACCAACATGAAAATTAAACAAGGCATTTGTCGGGCTTGAAGAGAGCTCCTTTTGAATCTCCGATGAGGTAAGCAGTTTAACATAGTACGTATAAACGGCTTTTATTTTCTCAGGTGAATTAGCATCTGAAGCCATCATATCTTTGTTAAACATTAATACCTTGTCTTTAAAACCCGAAGGACTATTGTAGTATCTTAATCCTTTGAGCGAGATGAAGAAACGTTTTGTCTCAAGATTTTTTGCATGTATTTGCATGAATTTTACAATTGCAGGTATAACGTATTCATATTCATCATTATTGTCGTCGGAATATGAAAGCGGAATGCTGCTTGTTCCAAGCACAACACAGGTTTTTGAGTTTATAAACATACCAATTTGCTGTTTAGAAGCTAACGGAGGATTTGCCAAAGCTCCCAGACTAAAGAATCCTAAAGCAAAAATGAAAAGGTATTTTTTCAATGTCGCACCCCTAATAAATCCAGTTTCTGGTGGGTTCACTAACGGTTTAAAATTGATCGCGTCCCGAACCTCTTTTTGTAAGTCTTCATTTTTCTTCATTTTTGTACTTTTAATTGTGAAAAAATTTCACAGTACAAAGGTGAGTCTATATATCCCGGGAACTCTTACATAACTATGGGAATAAGTTACATCATTCACACATATATATTTTACCCCGGAGCTGCAAAGAAAAAGTATTTTATTCTCATTTTAGTGATATATTACCCTGGCAGGTTTCCTAATTTCAAAATCTCTGAAGCCGAAATCAGTTGTTCTGAATGAGTTCATTTTAAAAACATCATATCCAATGCCTGGGATTAATGGATAAAATGAAATTGATATTTGAAATGTATTAAAAACCAGGTTTTCATTTTTAATTAAAACTCCCAGCCCTATTTGTGAATACACTTTGCTGTTTTTAAATCCTGTTACTGCATCACCAAGCATGCCAAGAGAACAAATAAGACATGGCCCAAAACGGAATCCGATTAAATTCCAAGGGGCGTATGATTGTGTTTGCAACGTAAATAACAGGCGGCTGGTACCTGATAATGCAGGACTGTTAAATCCATCCAGGCCATAACCGTCATTGATAGTTAAACTATCGTAAGAAAACCGGTTTAAGCCAATAGCCACCTGAGGTTTTACAAATTGCCTGAATTTCCATTTCCCAATTTCAATTAATCCTGTAAAATAATTTACACCTGCCATAAAAACACCCTGTTCAGCATGTGAAGCATGAAAGAAAGTTCCGTATTCGAAATTGGAACCCAGGTATCCCCAGGTATTATAGTTGCCAGATGAAAACCGCAAACCTAAATATAGACGTCCGGAATTATTTTTTACCTGATAACCACCTGTCAACCCATAAACATTTCCAACCGGCACATCTTCTATAACACCGTATTTAAAAATATATTTATCCTGAACATATTTCCGTGTGGAAATTCCTATTGAGGCTGAATAAAAATCTTCGCTGGAATAAATATGTAACGGGTCAATAAGTTCAGATGGTTTTTCAAAATACCGGATACGCAGATAACGTATTGCCAAAATTAAATTGGTAACAAATTCCTCTTCCGTGTTGCCTTTGAAAATCTGTTGTGCTTTGCCTGCCCAAAAATCCTGTGTGCTAAATTTCAAATTTATAGGGACATAAACCGAATTTATATCCTTCAAAGAATCTTTTTTAAATTGAGAAGCGACAAATGCACCTGCTGCCCACTTTGCTATTGGAGAATAAAACGGTCGGTCCACAGCCAGACTCCTTGTGAAATTTTTATATCCATCAACTCCAAAGTGCATCTTTGCGCTGATATAGGTGTTCCGGATGTTTGGGATGGAATAATTTGTATTGAAAGAATTAATCCCGGTAGTATAATTTCTATTAAAAGCACTTTGTAACTCATGGCCGTATCCTAAAAAATTTTTATCAGTTAAATCGACCCTGATGCCTGAAGTCGAAATGGATCCTTCAGGAATGATGCTCCATTTATCCAGTTCACGAATAAAAATATCCACTGAATCGGATTTTTTCCCTGCAGCCACTACGTAAAAAGAAACCTCATGCACATATTTCTGGTTGCGGATTAAACGCTCCGATTCTTTTACAAGTAAAGAATTGAACGGTTCATTTTTACGGATGAGCAACAGGTTTTGGATCGTGATACTTTGTGTTTTAATATGCATCCCATTCCCCGCTTTATTTAAAAAATTTTGTGTTGCAACAGTCGTATCAATGGCTGAGTAACCAAAAGGATCCAGGGTAATAATGTCGATGTTCCGGATAATTTTCCCTTCAAAGGTGCTGTATGGTTTTTTTATAAGTTTCTTATACCCTTTCCTCCTTACTTCTTTCTTTTTTGAGCTGGTTGCAACCGGATTAAAAACTAACCGGTACATAAACATCTTAAACTTGCTTTGTTTCGAATATGATTCAATATTCTCATAAAGATGGGTTGAATCTGTTTTGATAGAATCTTGCTGTGCAAATGCAAAATCACTTATTAAAAATAAAACAAAAAAAAATATGAAAATATTTTTGGACCACATTTGCACTTGCCGTTTTTAAATATTGATAAGGTACTATTTAAAAACCGGTAATGTTTTATATCCGATTTGAAAACATTGATGCAAAAATAAATTTATAAAGTCGCCCTTCAGCGAATGCCTGCAAACGATGACTTTTCAAATTAAATCCATTCTTGTTAGAACCCCGAAGGAATGAAAGAATTCGTACCTCCGATCACCATTTCCTCCTGGAGACCAGTATCCCGAGAAGGAAACCGAGACCCAAACTAACCAGAATCTGTACCCAATTCAATTGGCCCATACCTGTCGACCCGCTTCCATGCATCATTCCTTTTATCCACGGCCCGCCGCCTAATAGCAGAAAAGCCACTATTATAACCACAAACGCCAGAACATAATAGATTGCTGTAGTGTTTCTTCTTGTACTCATAATTTTCTCCTTATCTGATTAAGTTAATTGAATAGACGTTAACTGAACTCATAATTTAATTATTAAATAATGAGTCCACTCCTAAAACCCTGAATTGTAAGATGTCATTCCGAACCTGTTTCTCCCGTACGCGGAGATGGCGAAGCAATATTTTCATTACCGGAAGATTGCCTGCCTGGACTAAAGGCAGTCTTCATTTGCTTCGTTACTTCACAATGACTTATTGGAGTGGACTCATTTATTATATTGAAACGATAATCTTAGAAGATTTTCCTTCCCTGAATAACTCTAAGTATTACTGCAATAATTGCAATAACAAGTAGAATGTGTATGATACCTCCGGCATGGAATCCTACGAATCCGATTGCCCAAAGTATGAGAAGAATAACTGCAATAACGTAAAGAAGATTTCCCATAATTTTTGTTATTAAGAGTTTACAATAAAACGACCAGTAGAATCACAATAATAATTATTGCAGCACCAGAAAGATAAATGCCACTACCTATTGCTCTGAGATTGGCTTTGATTTCCTTTACTTCTTTTCGTAAATTTTTCTTTTCTGATGATTTCATTTTTGACTTATCCATCGCTTTAATTTCGTCTAACCTTAGCAGTAAGGTTTTAGCTTCTGCTGATTCTGCAGGTTTTGGATCAACTAAAGTTGAAGGTTCAACAATAGTTGCAGCATTTGATTGAAGTGGCAGGAATGTAAATGACAAGCATGCTACCAGTAAACAAAAAACGATCTTTTTCATGTTAATTGATTTTAATTATTAATAGATCCTCCATAACTGTAATTCTGTTTGATTTATATTTTTTGCTGGAAATAATATTCACCTATGTCAATTCTAAGTTTGTTGAGTAAAATATTACAATTACAAAGTTATGTCTCACTATTTTTAGAACAGTTACATAATTTTGAAAATAAATTACATAATTCACATATTTTAAATGAACATCATTAGACATTATATGCAACTTTAAAAGTTGTATATCTGCCGGATAGGAGGTAACTTTGGTAACAGAGACGAAAGGATATAATTATCCATTCCGTAATAATTATAATGCGGTGAAAATCTCAGGTTGTTCCGGTTTGCAGATGCACTTTTTGAAATGTGTTTTCAGCCAATACTTGCTCTTCAGTCTGGGAATTTTCTGGCCTTTTATGAAGGTTTCATCACAGGATTATTTTCAGCAGGAGGTAAATTATAAAATTCATGTAACTCTTAATGACCGGAAGCATGAATTAAACGGATTCGAGTCTGTTGAGTACATTAACAATTCTCCTGATACTCTCAGGTTTTTATATTTTCATCTCTGGCCGAACGCATATTCAGACAATAATACCGAATTAGCCAGGCAGATATTCAGCTTGAAAGGGAAGGGAAGGTTGTTTAATGATCCGGAGTTAAGAGGATATATTGATTCTTTGGACTTTGAGGTGGAAGGTGATCATGTTCAATGGAATTTGTTGCCGGGATTACCTGATATTTGCAGGATCATTCTTAACAAGCCTCTTAAGCATGGAGACACAATATCCATAACCACACCTTTTCATGTAAAAATCCCAAAAGGAGTGACTTCACTATTCGGTCATATCGGGGAATCATATCAGATCTCACAATGGTATCCCAAACCAGCAGTTTATGACCGATCGGGCTGGCATCAAATGCCATACCTGGATCAGGGTGAGTTCTATTCGGAATTTGGTAATTTTGATGTAAGTATTACTCTGCCTGCCAATTACGTAGTAGCCGCAACAGGGAACCTGCAGAATGAGCAGGAAAAGAAACTGCTTGATATGCTTTCTGAAGATACCTCCCGGATGGATGCGCCGGATTATGAAGAGGCAAATTTTCCTCCGTCATCAAAGGAAATGAAGACTTTGCGATATACGGAGAATAAGATACATGATTTCGCATGGTTTGCTGATAAGAGATTCCATGTGCTGAAAGGAAAAGTAAAACTACCTGACTCCGGCAGGGAAATAACAACATGGGCGATGTTCACTGATCAGGATGCACGACTCTGGAAGGATGCAATCTCTTACATAAATAATGCTATCTGGTATTTTTCAGAATGGATCGGGGATTATCCTTATGATAACTTTACAGCTGTTCAGAGTGCCCTTAGTGCCGGAGCAGGGATGGAATATCCTGGTCTGACAGTAATAGGCCATGCGGAAGATCCTTACGTGCTGGATAAAGTAATAGCACATGAAACTTGTCATAGCTGGTTTTACAGCGCACTCGGATCAGATGAACGCAGGTTCCCTTTTATGGATGAAAGCATCGTAAGTGCATACGAATCACGATATATGGATGAAAGATATCCGGAGAAGAGGCTTTGGGAAGTTTATTTTAAAAACAGAAAACTGGCAGATTTTTTCCACATTGATAAAATTCCGGTACAACGTATGCAGGAAACCGAATGGCTTATTCGAGCCCGCAGTAACTTAGAACAACCAATTAATCTTGCAGCTCCTGATTACAGCCAGGTGGATTACAGTACTATAATATATAATAAAGCCGCACGGGGTTTCACGTGGCTGCGGGCTTATCTTGGAGATACTTTGTTTGATTCCATTATGCATGATTACTATAACATATGGAAATACAGGCATCCCTTTCCGGATGATCTCAGGGCGATCTTTGAAACCCGTACAGCTAAAGATCTCTCATGGTTTTTTGATGATTTTCTGGGTACAACAAAGCGGCTCGATTATAAAATAATCCACCTCAGGAACCAGAAACTGCTTATAAAAAACAATGGTGAGTTAAAAGCGCCCCTGTTGATAGCAGGAATGATTGGAGATTCCATCTGCTCAGAAAAATGGGAAGATGGTTATGAAGGGAAGAAATGGATCAATCCTGTATGGAATCATTATACCGGGATAAAAATCGATCCTGGACATAAGATGCCCGAATTATTCAGGCTTAATAATAACATCAGGACATCAGGTATTTGCCGCAGAGCTGATCCTTTTCAATCCCGGTTTTTATTTACTATTGAGGATCCTGACAAGCGATCTTTGATATATATTCCTGCTGTTGACTGGAACAGTGAAAATGGCTTTATGGCCGGTATCGCTTTACATAATGGTATGCTCCTCCCTAAACCGGTGGAATATTTTGTCATTCCTTTTTATACCTTCCGTAATCCGGGGTTCGCAGGTTATGGAAAAATTTCATTCAACATAATTCCCAATGACAATTTCATCAGGATTGCAACACTTTCCCTGGAAGGAGCACAATTTGGTGCACCAGGCAATCAGGACTATCAGAAAGCGAAAATCGGATTAGACCTTAGTTTCAGATCCGGCAAAATGATTAATGCTGTAAATCATAAGGTTTTTGGATATTATATTGCTGCATCAGACCTTCTTCAGATTCAATTTCTTAAGCAGGCAAGGATGTGTTCCTTTCTGCAGCTCGGATACCTGCTGGAAAGGACTGGAATAATCAATCCTTTCAACATGTTGGTTTCTATTGAATCAGGTAAATCGTTTCAGAAGACTTCGCTGGAATTGAACTATAAATATAGTTATTATGGCCTGAATAACGGTCTGGAAGTTAGAATATTTGCAGGAACAATGTTGAAAAATACTTATGCATATCCATTATATGCTTTTTCACCAAGTGGCAGGAGCGGTCGTGAACAATATTTTTTTCAGGGGATATACCCCGATCGTTTTGGCGATTTTCCGAAAACTTTCTGGTCCAGACAGATGGCTCTTACCGAAGGAGGATTAGTAACTCCTGTCAATGATAGCCTTGGATATAGCCGTTGGCTTTGTTCATTCTCTTTAACCAGCACACTGCCGGGAAAAGCTTCACGGATTCCGGTAAAACCATTTGTTAATTTATTACTGAACGATCATGGTGCCGGAACAATTGACAAATCACCACTTTTCTTTGAAGCCGGGTTTAAGGCAGGTATGTGGAACTTTTTCGAGATCTATTTCCCTCTGCTTGTTTCTGACAATATTGAATCAATGACCGGATCATTAAAAGACAGGATTCGGTTTGTTTTCAAACTCGATATATTTAATCCTTTCAGATTGTAATCAGGGTTTTCAAACTAAATCCCTGCGAATATACGACAATGTATGGATTTAAAAGTATGTCAGAGTGAAACAAATTTATTTATTTTCAGGTTCTAAAGTTTTAATTTCCTCCAAAACACTTTTATCTGTTACTGCATCATAGTATGAAAGCCTCTTATTACAAATCACCTGATTACAGGATGTCATGTCCTTAAGGTAAAAAAGGATCGGCTTTGTTGTTACCTCAATAGTTGCCGAAGCATTGCCATCTTGACAATCCAGCCTTACAGGCATGCTGAAACCTTCTGGAACATTTGTCCACTTTGCCACGACAAATGGCACACCCTTTATGACATTCGTGCCAGGTTCCTGATCATTATCATAAGAACCAGAATACCAATAAAGAACCGGAACCTCCCGGTTATAAAGGTACACTTCAAAAAATTTGTCCCAATCCTTTACTGTTTTCCGTTCAACAACTTCGATGAAATCGGCAGTGGTAACATGCGATGATGCTGCATGCTCACTATAAAAAGTTTGCAGGATATCAAAGAAGAGAGTACTGTCATTCAATACATTACGGATAGTGTGCAGTACCATAGCTCCTTTATTATAAACATCGTTGTCCTTATTATCCCAATAGCTGACATCGGGAGGACCTACAACCGGCAGCTTATTGTTTATCCAGCCGGCTAACCAATGGCGGGCATATAAAAGGGAGCTGTCATATCCCTTTTTATGTTCTGCAAAGATCATTTCGGAATATGTGGCGAAACCCTCCTGCAACCAGATATCGCTAAAATCGCTTACTGATACGGCATTACCCCACCACTCATGTGCAGTCTCATGTACGATTAAATAGTCGCCACCCAGTCTGCGCAGGTTGGAATAACCGCTACCATAGGCTATGGCTGTCTGATGTTCCATTCCTTCATACGGTCCCTCCACAAGCTTGAATCCCTCTTTTATCCACGGGTAAGGTCCGAAAGACCTGGAGTAAAAACTGATAACATCTTTAACCTGTTTGAAGTGCTTTTTTGCTTTTACCAGGTTTTCCTTCAGAACATAATAATCAAGGTTAAGGATGCCTTGTTCAGTTGCCATTGTATCGTTAAAATGTTCATATTTACCGGCATAAAAAGTAATGTTGTAGATATTAACAGGGTAATGTGTGCTCCATGTAAAAGTCTCTTTCCCGGATTTTGAAGTATGATTCTCCATTATGCCATTTGACACAACCTGCAAGCCTGCCGGGACACTCATGCTAAGTCTGACACTGTCTGGTTCGTCAGAAATATGGTCTTTACATGGAAACCATATGCTTCCCCCGTCATTTTCGCAGGTTACTCCTACCCATGGATTGCCATCTTTGTCCTTTTTCCAAACCATACCCCCGCTCCAGGGTGGATTTTTTGCAATTATGGGTTTACCCTCATATTCGACTATAAGGATATAGTTCCGACCAATAACTAATGGATCAGGAAGAGACGCAATCACTGCTCTGTCGTTTCGTAAAAATGGGATCTCCTTTTCTGATAACTTCAGGCTATTGATATTAAGATTTTTGTACAGGTCGATCCGGATAGTTTTTAGTTTTTCAAGAGCTCTGAAATGAATAGCCGCCACACCTTCGAGCATTTTATTATCCGGATCGAGGTTAAGGTTCAGGTCATAGAAAGTGACATCATAACCTGCACGATATTCATCAAGTTGTCCGATCAGATAATCCTTTGAACTAAACCGGGGGTAGCGGCCAGGTTTTCCTGGGGTTTCCCCAAATTCGTGATATTTGAAGATTGCACAGCTGCTAATTAGGAGTGATACAAAGATAACAAACAATAGTTTTTTCATCGAATAAACATTTCATTCGTATTTATATCCCGGTTTAATTATCTGTAATGAAGATCAGTGGCTGATCTTTTAACCAGTCTTTGAAAATGATGGTTTCATGAGAATATCAATTTACACAACAAAGGTGCAATCCTTTATTCTGAGAACCGTTACATAATTCCGGGAATAAATTACATCATTCACATATTGTCCAGTGTGTGGCGCCTTTTGTATTTAAGGTTTTTAAAACGGGTAGGTGTAAGCCCTGTCATTTTCTTAAACTGGTTTGACAAATGTGCTACACTGCTGTAATGAAGTTTCCATGCAATTTCGGTAAGCTTAAGCTCATCATAAACCAGCAGCTCTTTTACTTTTTCTATTTTATGGGCAAGGTAAAATTGTTCAATGGTAATACCTTTAACTTCGGAGAAAAGATTAGCAAGGTATGTGTATTTGTAATTTAATTTTTCGCTCAGGTAATCCGAAAGGTTTATTTTGATTTGATCATCAGTATAATGGACTATTTCAACGATAATTGTTTCAATTTTTTCAACCAGAATATTTTTTTTATCGTCCATCAATTCAAGTCCGGTTTTATCAAGGGCTATGCGCAGACTGGCCAGTTGTTCTGCAGAAATTTCTTCCCTGATTTCAGCTTCACCCAGACCAACTGTGATGTTATGCAACCCAAGCTTTTCAAGCTCTGATTTCACTACCATTTTACATCTGATGCTAACCATGTTCCGGATGTAAATTTTCATACAATTTTAATTCTTGGGTTTAATTGGCTCTTAATGATAACCTACTCAAAATATGTACCTTCAGGCAAAGATATTTTAATTTTTCAAATGAATAATTCTATTTTCAAAATTAATCCAACAGGATCTTTTCAGAGCTGATGGAATATATGAATTATATAACTTAATCAAGGAATTATGTAACGATTCACAAAATAAAGTGGTTAAACTTTGTTATTAAATTCAATATTCCCGGAAGCCAACTTTATAAAAGGCTGGTTTAAAATCAGCCTTTTATCTACATTTCAGACATTTAAATTGGTAAAAGAATGGGGAAAATGGATAATAAAGAGGTTGAAAAGAGCAAAAGCGTATATTATTGTTGAGATTAGAAAAGCCAGTGATCTTGACCATATCCGCACACTATTATAGTCAATGAATTCCCAAAAGCCAAACAAATAACCGGTGTAAAATTAAAAATATGAAGAATTACAAAGCATGAATAATAAATTGGTATTGACGAACAAAAACTTGTACCTTTATGCCTGTAACACTATATGCAGTTGAAAATCAATGAAAAAAACAGAACGTAAATTTTTAAATAAAAATCTTATCAAGTCTCTGACGGGAATTCAGGGATTTGATGAAATAACAGGCGGCGGATTACCAACAGGCAGACCAACCCTCGTATGTGGTGGTGCAGGCTGCGGAAAGACACTTTTTGGAATGGAGTTTCTTGTACGTGGCACAACTCAGTTTAACGAGCCGGGTGTATTTATGTCATTCGAGGAAACCAATGAAGAATTAACCAAAAATGTTGCTTCGCTCGGTTTTGATCTGGAAGACCTTGTTAAACATAAAAAAATTGCACTTGACCATGTTCATATTGAACGCAGTGAAATAGAAGAAACAGGGGAATACGATCTGGAAGGTTTATTCATACGCCTTGGTTATGCTATTGATTCTATTGGGGCAAAGCGTGTTGTTTTAGACACAATTGAATCACTGTTTGCCGGATTGCCAAACCAGCTTATCTTACGCGCTGAACTGCGGCGGTTATTTCGCTGGTTAAAAGATAAAGGTGTTACTGCAATAATTACAGGCGAGCGTGGAGAAGAGACTCTTACCAGACAAGGTTTGGAAGAATATGTTTCGGATTGTGTTATTATTCTTGACCATCGTGTATCCGAACAGACTTCTACACGTCTTTTACGGGTCGTAAAGTACCGTGGTTCAATGCATGGGACCAATGAGTATCCATTTCTGATTGATGAAAATGGCTTTTCAGTATTACCAGTAACTTCTTTAGGATTAGAACATATTGTATCAAACGAAAGAATCTCAAGTGGCATAACTGAACTTGATAAAATGCTAGAAGGAAAAGGTTATTACCGCGGCAGCACTGTACTTGTTTCCGGTACTGCGGGAGTAGGAAAAACAAGTATAGCAGCTCACTTTGCAGAAGCTGCATGTAAAAGAGGTGAACGTGTTCTTTTTTTCTGTTTCGAAGAATCTCCAAACCAGCTAATGCGCAATATGCTTTCTATCGGTATAAAATTTGAGACCTGGGTGCGTAAAGGACTTTTACAATTCCAGGCGACCCGGCCAACATTATACGGTCTGGAAATGCATCTGGCTGCAACTCACAAAGCTGTAAATGCTTTCAAGCCTGATATAGTTATTCTGGATCCAATAAATACTTTTATCATTGGTGATAAAGAGAACGAAGTAAAAACAATGATAATGCGTATTGTTGATTTTCTTAAGGCGAATCAAATAACAGTAATGTTTACCAGCCTGACTTCAAACGAAAGCGCATTAGAGAGCTCTGATGTCGGAATATCATCCCTGATAGATACCTGGTTATTACTTCGCGATATAGAATTAAGCGGTGAACGAAACAGGGGAATATATGTTCTTAAATCGCGCGGGATGGCTAACTCTAACCAAATTCGCGAATTCATCCTAACTGACCATGGTGTTGAATTACGTGAGGCTTATATTGGTGCCAGTGGAGTATTAACCGGCTCAGCCCGTGTTGCACAGGAAGCTCTTGAAAATGCAGAAGTGCTGACGCGTAAGCATGATATTGAACGAAAAAAACGTGAATTAGAACGAAAACGCAAGGCATTAGAGGCTCAGATTGCTTCTTTGCATGCCGATTTTGAGTCGGAAGAATTAGACGCTGTTAAAATAATAGAAACTGAACAAGATATGATTAAACGACTTGAACAAGATAAAATAGAAATGGCCGTTAGCAGAAAAGCTGTCATTGAAAATAGAACACCCAGGAAATTGAAAAAATAATTAAAACGAGTATCAGATGAAACACCCATGTTTTGTAAACGCAAACACAATAATAATAAAATATTCAACATGGGTGTTCCATCATACCTTTAAAAATTAATATTTATTATGATGAAACCAAAGAAGGAAAGTTCAGATAAAAGAATTAAAAAAGAAAAACCGGTTAAAACGGCAAATGATAAGTGGGTGCTTCGTTTATACGTAGCCGGACAAACTCCAAAAGCTCTTACTGCATTTGCAAATCTGGAAAAAATATGTGAAGAACAATTAAAGGGGAAATACTCTATTGAAGTAATTGACCTTTTGATAAATCCACAGTTGGGCAAGGAGGACCAGATCCTTGCCTTACCAACATTAGTAAGAAAATTGCCGGTGCCTGTTCGTAAGATAATCGGTGATCTCTCAAATACAGAGCATGTTCTTGTCGGATTGAATTTATTGACTGTCAGCTGATTTGTGAATACAATCTTTATCAGTCATAATTATGAAAGAGAAAAATCAAAAAGTAAAAGGATCAACAACAAAGTTTGATCTGGCAATGTCCGAATCGGGCAAGGACAAATATATATTGTGTTTATATATAACCGGGACAACGAATCGATCGGTACTGGCTCTTACGAACCTTAAAAAGATTTGCGAAGAGTATCTTGAAGGGCGATACGAACTGGAAGTGATTGACCTGTATAAAATGCCAGGTTTAGCAAAAGATGAACAGATAATTGCAGCCCCGACATTGATTAAAAAACTGCCGCTTCCATTCCGTCGTATTATTGGAGATATGTCAAGCGTAGAAAAAGTACTTCTGGGATTAGACCTGAGAAAGGTAAAAGGCCTATAAAATTTTCAGGAATTTTAGCACATTTGATTTATTATAATGACGTCAATGACCAAAACAAAAGAACAACTCATTATTGAGAATGAAGAATTACATTCCCGCCTGGTTGAAACTGAGGAAGCGCTTTTAGCAATTCGAAGCGGAGAAGTGGATGCGATTGTGGTTTCTGGTACGAAAGGAGAACAAGTCTATTCAATTAGTTCTGCTGAGACACCATATCGTACTTTCATAGAAGAAATGAACGAAGGAGCAGTTACTCTTACCAAAGAAGGTATAATTCTCTATTGTAATCAAAGGTTTGCTGAACTTGTGCACGAACCAATTGAGCTAGTGATTGGTTCATACCTTAACCGTTTCATCGCTCCAAATGATAAATTAAAATTAGATTACCTGCTTGCTCAACAGACTCATAACAAAAATGATGTTCTGATAATATCCTTAATCAACACATTATGTCTAAAGCTATCTTTTCGCCTTTTACCTGCTTATCTGCAAGGTGATTATTGTATACTTGTAGCAACTGACATATCAGAAATGAAGAAGAAAGAAAATGAACTTCTTGAATTACATCGTTTATTAGAACAAAAATTAGATATAATACAGCGTTTGCGCATCGAACTTATTAATAAAAAGATTGATGATGAAGTAGAAATAAATAAATTAAAGAGTACGAATATAAAACTGGTTAAAGAAATCACCAGACATAAGCTGGCCGAAGCAGAATTAAAGAAAAAGCTAAAGCTAAAGCAGAAGAAGGCAACCACTTGACCCCACCTTTAATTCCAAGGTTTACTTGTCCTGCAGGTGCATTGCCGTGTTGCACACTTGCAAGCCCGTAATAAAAATTTCATAGCTTTTTTCTTAAGTTTAGTATTACATTTTGTTGTTACTTCTTTCCATAAGGAATATAATAATCAACAATAAAGGTGCGGGATATTTTCAGATGGAATGTTACATAATTTTATATATCCATTATATAATTCACATATACAAAAGCCGGATAATCTGACCGCATTTTGCATGTCAGAATACACTGTATCCTGTATTACTCTTTTAACTCCGGAATAATCAAATGTCCTGAATCTTGAACTATCAGCACTTATGGATTTTTCTTTGATGTTACTTAGGTCTTGACGGATCTTTAGGTCAATAAGTGCAATAAGGGTGATATCATTTAATATTTTGACTTGTTGTTTTAATTGATTCAATTCGATTTTAATGTCATTAATTTCTTTCTTGACTTCATTCTTAATAATACTGTCTTTTGTTAAACCGTTTGCAATAAAGGAAATTCTAAATTCACGGAACCTTGATTTAAGATAGTCTGCCAAATCGTCAGGACTGCTAAATCCATTTAATTCAAAATATCTCAACGAATCTGGTAAACTCATTTGTTCTTCAATCTGAGCTCTTAATTCGTCTGCATGATCAAATTCATTTGGTATTTCATGATATCTTGGCACAAAGTCATTATCATGTAAAATATCGATAAATTCAGCAATCTGGCTATTCATATTGGTTAATTTGGTTGATTTGAAAATCAAAAATAGGATTATTTTTTCATGTTAATCCCATAGGATCTGACCTCTTTTGTTCAGAACTATTTGGCCTGTTTTAAGAGCTTTGTTTTTTCCTTTCCCTGGTTTATTTCCTCAATTATTCTTTGATATTGGATAAAGAATCTTTTCCCATTCCTGCATTAACCAAACTGGCAATAAAATTGGTAAAAACACTGATATCCTGATCTACGCTTGCTTTTTCCAAACCTTCCATATATATATTCCTCTTTTCAACCGGAATTACAGTCCATGGATAACCTCCCGAAGCAAGCATCGCATTCATTAGAAATCTAGCCATCCTGCCATTACCGTCGGAATAGGGATGTATATAGACAAACATGAAATGTCCAAGTACAACCCTTACTGAAGGTTCATGTTCGGTCTCTAAAAGTTCAAATAGTGTCGACATTGCATAACCGACTAAATCAGGATCCGGAGGGACATGTCTTGACTTACTAATGAAAACAGGATTATTTCTATATCCTGCCAGGTCTGAAGGTTTAAAAATTCCTGCTGTCACACTTTGTGCAAATAATTCCCGATACCATTTGCTATGGTCTTTATTAGTTACTGCTCCAGGATTTTGACCATTAAGAATCTTCCGGATACTATCTTTTACTATCCGGAAAGCTTGCCAATAACCTCTGGCAGCCAGAGCATTTTTATATTCAAGATCCTCTTTTGATCCAAATGGATCCCAATTTCCACTTCGTACTTTTTCTATGAGTTCATCTGAAATCCTGTAACCTTCAATTGATAATGAATGATAGGCATCAGTCTGATATATATCATCAACTTCTTTAAGATAGTCTGAAATATCCCTGGAAAGACCAGGTGCTGCAGGGAAATTTCCAATTACAATTTCTCTCATCTGCTGCCATATAAGTTTCATATGCAGCACAAATGGAGAGTTGTCCCGTTCAGACACTAATACCGGAAGCTTATCATTAAACGGATCTTTTTCACGCACATCATAGCCGGCTGATTTCATTGTATTGATGATGTCGTCTGCGATTTTTGACCTCTGAATATTTCTAAACGCTCCAGCCAATCTGCCGGCAACCACAGAATGACCGCCATCAAGTAAAGGACTGAGAATTTCCGATGAATCTTTGAGCAATAATAATGAAGCACGGATATCACCTGGGGATTGTTGAAAAATATTCTCAGAACATGAAATCAGTGCCATAGGTAATGAATAAATATTGACACCATTTTTTACAGCAATATCTTTTTTCTGCGGTATGTTAAGATTTATTTCCAGAATTGAAGTTCCATAAAGCAGATTTGTCAGATTATTATTTGCCCTGGGAGATCTTACTAGGAGCTGTTTTGGGATTGTCCAATTTCCTGAATATATTGAAACAGATTGTTCAGGAGAAACACACCATTCGCCGGAAAATCTGTTATTCAGGTAATCCGAACAGAATTTCCAGTAACTGGAATACCAAAAAGTTGTATCTCCAGGTTTGCTATCAGGCCGGCATGGAATATACCAACCTTTAATAACTTCCTTTATAAATCCGTTTGCAAGTAACCTTTCACGATGAGTCCTGGAAAGTATGCCGCCTGGAATTGCTGTAATTCCATTCTCAACCTGGATCTTTCTTAATTCTTCAAGCGATTCTGCAAGTTTTTCTGCTGGTGTTGGCATAATTACATCCCTCCTCCCCTTTTAATATTCCAGTCAGTTCAGACTATTATTAGTTTTTTATGTTGTATATAATATAGTTTATTGTGCTGTATTAAAAATAGGTTATTATGCTGTGTAAAATTTAGTTTTTTTTGCTGTAAAAATAAGAAAATATTCTATTCCAACCAGATATAAGAATTAAATGAATATGCATTAACCACAGAAAAAGAAGAAAATAAGTAATAAATTCACTTTGCCGACATATTTTCATGGACAATTCACTTGAAAACTAATCAGGAAAAATTTCAATCACGCAGTTAGATGGCATTTAACTGCCAGATAGAATATACATTAATAACTATGTTAAAAATATGGCATTAAATTTTATTCAACATTTTATCAACAAGGAAACTTTAGTTAATAATCTTTCCTTTTGGATTCAATACTTTGATTCTAAAGCTGTTTACCGAGTAATTTCTGATTCCAAAAAGCACTTGATAACCTTTTTCGGTCTCGTACTTATAATTTAACCTGGTAGTGATTTTCTGCGTTCTAATCCGAGGCATTTTCAATTTATAATAAATTAAGGTGTAATGTTATAAAAATATTAAATATACATTATTTTCAATTTTATTTTTCAAGGTGTAATCATTTTGGAGCAAACATTACACCTTCTTATAAACCACTTGTGAAAATCTGATTTACTTGACTTTGTGTATATTATGATTTCCTAAATAGCTGAAAATGGCTATTTAAAGTCACTTCGGGATCACGGTAAAAAAACGCAATTGGCTGAAATATAGCCAATTGCGTTTTTTATATAAATATTTTCTCAACAAATCTACAGCGCAACAAAAATCTGATCAATTTTTGTCTGTTATTTATAAGGAGTCAAAGTTATATTGTATTGATAGCTGGAAGTCACAAAACAATATCCATATGTGCTATTCCAAAAAAATACTTGGCTACATATCCCTGAATCTCAATCTTACAATATTACAACCTATTCACATTTAAGGTTTGTTCTTTGCGCTTTTGATGCTTCGGCAAAGGCTCCGTACATGGCATTCTTAAATGAAGCGCAGGCATTGGCGGTTTGTCCTTTACCTACCTGTGCAACTGCAAGTTGATAGTAAAATTTCGCTTTGGCTTCGGCATCACCTGTTGCAAGGTCCAGGCCTTTCTGGGCATATTCAGCTCCAATGTCAAAATTCTCCTGTTTGTTATAGACATCGGCAAAGAAGTAGAAAAGGTCCTTGTCGTCACCGTATTTTGCGGCTTTATTCAGCAAAACAAGCGCTTCATCAAGATTATTTGCCTGGCTTGCCCGTGATCCGGCGGCACGAAAATATTCAAGTGCCAAAGTAGATGCCTGTTTTGCCCTTTCTTCATCATTTCCGCTATCCAGCTTGTCAAGAAATAAATCAATCGTTTCCTCAAAAGCGTCGGCATTATTCTGCCTTATGTATATTAAAGCCTTGTTGTAAATTGCAGTAAGGTAACAGGGATTGATTAATAAAAGGCTGTCAAATGCCAGCAGGGCATTTTCATAATCATTCCGGGTAAAAAATTCGGTAGCCATGGTGTTATATACCTGTACCATGATCTTCTCGGCATTTTCTTTATTTGGTGCGTTTCCATATTTTTCTGCTGCAGTAGCGGCTGTTTTTGCAGCCTGAATTATTTCCGGAGCCGGTTTGTTTTCTTTCAGGGCGTTATATGCAGTCTTAAAATACAATCCCGGCAATACCTGTATGGCTTTTTGTTTGAGGTCATCGGCGGTCTCACCAACCTGGTCAGACAGGACAATTACATTCTCAAATGCCTCAATAGCAGCTTGAATATCAGTTTGCATTGACTTCACCCCTTCATTATAAACCTTTATTACATCATTCCGTTCCTGTGCATTGAGGTTTGTACCTATAATAGCAGAGACGACCAGCATCCCTGCAATCTTTCTCATTACTTTAATGTTCATTTTAATTCAGATTATCAGGTTATTATAAACATTTCTTCTTTTCAAAGCCTGTAAATATAGAAATTATATTTGATTTGTCTATACAAGGGTCAAACTCATCTTTCATGGATTTATGGCAGTAAGTGGCGTAGCCGGCGATCGGTTTTCAGTATCAATTTTCTATTCAAAAATAAAAGTGCCGAAATTATTATAATCGTGGAAGTTCTTATTGATCTTCTGCCACATGAAACGCATTGAACCATGGTCATAATCGATACGATACATATTAGCCCTCCATTTTGTTCCGGATACAGGGGGTACCTCAGGTAATGGAGCAAGTAATTTGAAGGGAATGAAAAACTCTGCTATCCAGGCTGAAACAATACTACCGCCTGTTTTTTCCCCTCCGACAGTGCTTGTGGCATGTTGAACTTTCCTGTCACCCTCGTAATGCCAGGGTAACCAGCCCAGAAAGGATCCTTTATAGTTTGGAACCATTATAGGTAGTTCGTAATTTAAGGGAGATATCTCATATTCAAAGTACACAGGAAAATCCTCACCAGTCCATAAAAAGACCTCAACGACATCTTCTTCCCACAGATTAAGGTTATCGGCTTTCATTGTTGTGGTTAGCTTTTCATCTCCACAGTGAAAAAGAAAATAGATCCCTGTTTCGGAATAGAGTACTTTGACTTTAGTGGAGTATGCATTGATAATTGAACCTTGCTGAGCCAGGGTTACCCATTCCGTACTTTTCCATGTATCAGAACTTTCGTCACCGGTAATCCTGAAATCCTGGCATTTCTTAACAGTAATTGAACCGGATTCCTGATCTGACGACGGGAATTCGTTATCTGCATTATTAACTCCAAAAACAATAGTAAGGATAAAAATTCCAGATAATAGATTTCTTTTCATATTCATAATTAGAATTTAATGAAGTTGGGTATTGTTTGATGATTGTATGTACAAGCATTTAACGGCATTTAATAATCAGGTTGAAATTCCGGTATATCTTTAAGCAAATTAGATTATTTTTTCCGTTAAGGCAATTTTATTTTATAGTAATAGATGCCGTTATAGTTCTTTACGTTATGCCGGACCAATTTATTCGCAATTATGAAAATATTATGTTACAGGATTGTACGATGCTATATTACTTATATCTTACTGCTCTGTGTGCTGAAATAGACATCGCCATTAATTGCTGTCATATCAAGAACTTTGAAACCGTGCCTTTCAAGGATTTTTGATACTCCGTCTTTCTGTAAACGCCGGTCTGTCTTGGAATCAAGGAAATTAATTAAACGAGTAAGAATATTTGAAGTCTGATAAAATGGAAATCCTTTAGCTTCCGAAGACTGGCAACCAGCAAAACATCCAATAAATTTGGCCTGTGGAGGAAGCATTCTGAAAACAACATGTAAAAAACTGTCAAGATGTTTTATATAATTAAGTTTCTTCAGGTTTATTAAAATCCTTACACCTCTCAGATCGTTATGATCATAATAATAGTGGTGTTTTGAAGACAATATCAGAAGGTCCGGCTCACCTGAAAGCCCAAGCCATTTCAGATAATTGAAAAATTCTTCACCACCTTCTGCAATCAGTGCCTCTAAAATCGGATTGATTGTGGTTCTATTTAAGGTATTTTGTTCGTGGATTGTATTAACATGTAACTCATTCAACGAAGTGGTTTTATTCACCAATAAAAGATCTTCCATCATTTCTTATGATTTAGAACAAAATAAAATTATGGTTTAGAAGAATAAGAGTCAAGGGCCCAAAGTCCAATTACAGGAGAAATGAGACTTTCTTCACGCTTGTTTGTCAAAACATATCATACGAAAACCTACTTGGGTGAATGATTAATAAACACTAACATTCTTTTCGTCAAAAAGCGGTAGATTTTTATTAAGAACCTGATAAAATCAGAAGTTTTCCAGTGTATGAATACTTCACAAGAAAATCAAACTCAGACCTTTAGGTATGCCTGAAAATATATTCTACAGTAAAAATTTTTCAGGAATGGATTTTGATTAAAGACCTGCTTGTATTGATGAAATCCGGCTGCTCTTACTATTTATTTCAGGATTCAGAAAAACGAACTGCTTAAAAATGGCAGATTCAGGTTTCCGGCATAGAGTTTTTGTTGCCTTTAGGAAGAAAAGATACTATCAGAGCCCCTGCAAGGGCAAGACATATAAGCATTGTAAATCCGATGGTATAATTCCCGGCCGCATCGTATATTGTACCTACCAGCATCGGCATGATTGATTCAGCCAGGCCATCAGCTACAAGGATAATACCCATTACACGACCCAGTGTTCTGACACCAAAAAGGTCACCTGCTATCAATGGTATAATCATATAATCACCGCCCAGGCCTATGCCAAAAATAGCTGCAAAAATATATACCTTCCCCGGGAAATCAGGTATCAGCAACAATGGGATTGATCCGCCTACAATCAGGTAAATAAGGATCATAACATATTTTCTTCTTATAATATCAGCGAGCATTCCCATCAGGACTCTTCCCGCAAGACTTGACAAGAGTACCAGTGAAAGGACATGTGCAGCCTGTGATTGTGTAAAACTGAGGTCACGAAGATATAGTTTAAGGTGCTGGTTAACACCTCCTACTGCACCAATTGAGCACATACTTCCAAATGCCAGAAGATAAAAATTGCGATTAGTGAGTATCGTCTTTATTGGAACGCTTGCTTCAGCCTTCTTTACTACAATCTTCTTCACCGGAGGTTCTTTGATAAAAAATGCAAGTGGGAAAGCGATCAGAATGATAAGTACACCGAGAGAAGTAAGTGCCAGATGCCATCCGATATTTTTCTCCAGACCAGCGGCAATTAATGGCACCAGGGCACCTCCTGTTCCGATACCCAGATAGGCTATTCCCATTGCTTTACCTCTGTTTTTTGTAAACCAGCGGGAGATTAGAACCTGGCATGGCAGGGGACCACCAAATACATACCCCATGGCATTGAGCACATAAAAAAGATAGAACATCCCGAGTGAGTTCATCAGACTCAGGCCTATCAGGGCACTTCCTGCCATTAAAGCTCCTGCCATCATCATCCTTCTGGGACCATAACGGTCGATGATCCAGCCCGCGATAAACCCGAACAATGGTGCAACAAGTAGTTTACCCAGTGCATTGCCTGAAGTCACAACTGCACGTGACCATCCGAAATCCTTGATAAAGAAGTCATAAAAGAAAGGTAATCCATAAAGGGCAAATCCTACAATTGCCAGAAGTGACAAGAAAGCTGCTGCTACTACATAAGGTTGTGAGCTTCGTGAAGGTGACTCGTTGGTGACAGATACTGTATTGCTTTTCATTTATTGTCAGTTAATATTCAAAATATTGTTAGTTCAGATTAAATACTTCTGCCTGCAAGCCGTATCAGGCTGTAATAGCCACTACCGAGCAACGATGCTCTTGAACCAAGATAGGCTCTTTCTATCTTCACTTCTTTGCGGCAGTTTTCGAGGGAATTGGCAAATGCACTCTCAACTATTTTTTTTAAATAGCTATCATCTGCTTCCGACATACCTCCTCCTATCACTATCATCTCGGGAGCAAATATTGTAATGAGGTTAGCAAGGCCTATTCCGACCATCGCAGCATTTTCATCAACTACCTTAACCGCTGCCGGAATGTTCCGGTAGCTCAGTTCAAAAATCTGCTTGCATGTCAGCTTTTGCCCTGAATCATCATGACCGGTTCCTGTTTCTTCATAATACCTCCTTACAAGTGCATATGCTGAGGCAAAATGTTCATATGAGCCCCTAATGCCCTTATCACTCAATCCATTTGAAAATTCAATTATCATCTGTCCTATTTCTCCGCCGGCATTGTTAACTCCCCGGTAAAGTTTTCCGTTAATTATTATTCCGCCACCAATACCCGTACGAAGAGCAACAAAAACAACATTGTTATATCCGCGGGCTGCACCGAACCGGTGTTCTGCAATTGTCATCAGATTTGCATCATTACCCACGAAAACAGGGAGACCTATCTCCTTGCTTACCAGTTTAGCCAGCGGAACATTAGTCCAGCCTTTTATCCCCTGATCAGGTCCAAGGATTATTCCTGAGTTGTGATCGATGAATCCCTTGGCTGCAATTCCGACAGATATCGGATTTATTCCTTCTGATGCAACTTTCTGCCTGATCTCACGGATAGCCTCAGTAAGTCGCGAAATAAGGTAATCCTTAGTCTGATACCGGTCAAGCGGATATGAATCATGAGCAAGAATTTTACCACTCATATTCACAATAGCTATCTTTATTGATAGCTGGCCTATATCAGTCCCTATAGCAGTAGCAAACCTGAACATCTGATGTTGATGATGATGTACAAAAATAAAATAACTTTAATAATACTGATTGAGAAAGGCAACAAATGATAATTTTGATTATAATCAGGCTGTTTTTTTATACATTTGAAATTTATTTTCCAAATGGTAAATATGAAGGAAAAGATAAAGAAGATATTCGAATATGAAGCTTCATCAATAAAGAATATCCCGGTAAATGATAATTTTGAAAAAGCTGTTACAATCATTCACAGGCATGTCCATGAAATGAAAGGAAAGCTAATTACAAGCGGTATGGGCAAAGCAGGTCAGATAGCTCATAATATTGCCACTACATTCAGTTCAACCGGTACTCCGGCTATTTTTCTTCACCCTAGCGAAGCACAGCATGGTGACCTCGGAATCCTGCAGGAGAATGATGTTCTTCTTGCAATTTCAAATTCGGGAAAGACAAGAGAGATATTTGAATTAATGGATCTGAAAAACAATTTATATCCACCAGTACCGGTGATAGTGATTACAGGGAATCCGGAAAGCCCTCTTGCACGGAAAGCAGATTGTGTAATATTTACAGGTGCTCCCGCCGAAGTTTGTCCCCTTGGTCTGACCCCAACAACCTCCACTACAGTTTTTACAGTAATAGGCGACGCACTGGTAGCAGTAATGATTGAGAAAATAGGTTTCACAACTGAAGAATATGCAAAACGGCACCACGGAGGCTACCTGGGTGTAAAATCAAAGAGTAACCAGGAGGGCTAAATCCTTTCATCTTTAAATGACGACAATATGTTTTCCAGAGACTCCTGAAAAACATTTGCATTTTCGATCCATTTCAGGATTTTCTCGTTCACAACAGGGTATTCAGGAGTACGCATGGAAACTGTTCTGTAAGCATGTTCCTTAAGCTCCTTAACGTTTTCAAGGATCTTTTTGAAGTAGATTTTAAAAAATGCATCAGTTATAAAGAAATACCTTTTGCGGTCCGAGGCAATTGTTTTGTAGTCGATAATTTTGTTCTGCAGAAGATAATTAAGCGAATTGCTGACAGAGCTTTTGCTGGCATTAAAATATTTTACCAGTTCATCAAAAGTCTTTTCAGGAGGATCACTCATTGTAAAATATGCCACAATCCTTCCCTGCATTGGTGTCAGACCAAATTTTTCATACACCTTTCCGCTTTCTTCAATTGTCTCCCTTATCCTTTTCTCCTTGACTGACATGATCCCTGCAGGTTTTTTTAGTTATTAACAAATTTAATCAAAAAAACCATTTTAGTTCTATAACTTTTGAACTAAAAAAACAAATTTATCTTTTTTTTGTTTGCAATAGAGAAAAAGATTAGATTTGAGTCCTTCACAATTAAACAAATAGCAAAAATTTAAGGTTATGACCAGCAGCACTTCTTCAAACGGCATCAGCAGAAAAGACTACGTTTTTTCTATTACCATTATTGGTTTGTTCTTTTTTATTTTCGGTTTTGTTACATGGCTTAATGGGATTCTTATCCCTTTTCTCAGGACTGCCTGTGGACTAAACGATTTTCAGGCCTATTTTGTAACATTTGCTTTTTACATCTCATACTTTGTTATGGCCCTGCCCTCGTCGGCAGTGCTTAAAATAACTGGATTTAAAAACGGAATGTCGTTAGGATTATGGGTTATGGCAGTCGGATCCCTGATTTTCATTCCGGCAGCGATGGCAAGAAATTACGCTCTGTTTCTTACAGGATTATTTATTGAAGGTACGGGGCTGGCACTGCTCCAGACTGCTTCAAATCCGTATATAACGATAATAGGTCCGCGCGAAAGTGCCGCAAAGAGAATAAGCATAATGGGAATAGCAAATAAATTTGCAGGTGCGATAGCTCCTATTATTCTTGCAAGCATTATTCTCAAAGATTCACATATCCTTGATGAAAGGCTGGCCAGTGCTGTTGATGCTATTAGCCGTGCCGTGATTCTTGATGAAATGGCTCAGAGGGTTATTATGCCTTATATTGTTATGGCTGTGGTCCTTGTTCTTCTGGGTCTTTTACTGAGGTTTGCCCATCTGCCTGAGGTTGATACTGATGCCGAAGATGAAGCAATAGGAGTAGCAAACCTTAATAAAACCAGCATCTGGCAGTTTCCTCATCTGCTTCTCGGTGTTGTAGCCCTCTTTTTTTATGTCGGAGTTGAAGTTATTGCAGGCGACACCATCATAAGATATGGTCAGTCACTGAATATTGCCATGGATTCAGCAAAATATTACACCTCCCTGACGCTGCTCGCAATGATCTTCGGTTACCTTATGGGGATAATCTTTATTCCAAAATATATAAGTCAGGGTAATGCACTGAAGATATGTACTATTTTTGGTGTCATTTTCTCTCTTGGAGCTATTCTCACTCCGGCACACCTTGTTTTCAGGATGCCTTTTATTGATCTTGTTACTTTAAAACCACTCGAACTTGTATTACCAATTACCGTACTATTTGTTGCATTACTCGGGCTTGCAAACGCCCTTGTATGGCCTGCAATGTGGCCTCTGGCAATTACAGGACTGGGAAGATTTACCAAAACCGGATCTGCAATGCTGATAATGGCTATTGCCGGTGGTGCTTTGTTACCTCTCGGGTACGGAAAACTGGCAGTTATCTTTTCAACACAAACAGCCTACTGGATTTGCGTGCCCTCTTACCTTATCATTATGTATTATGCATTTATAGGATACAAGGCAGGGAAATAAAATGAAAGATAATCTCAAAGAGATATTTGAGTATTTTGTTACAGAAGGTACTTTTCTTACAGGCGGGCCTTTCGGTAATGGACATATCCATGATACATTCCGTATTAAAACAGCCGAACCGGATAAAGATGATTATATACTCCAGCGTCTTAATAATAAGATATTCAAAAAGATACCTGAGCTTCAGGAGAATATCGGAAGGGTTACCTGTCATTTAAACAAAAAACTGAGGGCAATACCCGGTTCAGATGTAAAAAGAGAATGTCTTACACTTATACCTTCCCGGGAAGGCAAAAGCTGGATTGTTGACAAGGATGGCCATTACTGGAGGATGTACATATTCATATCCAACCACCGCTCATATAATATTGTTGACAATCCGGATAAAGCATATGAGGGAGGTAAGGCTATCGGTCGCTTCCAGGCAATGCTTGCAGATCTGCCGGGAGATCCGTTACATGAGACAATCCCATTTTTTCATGATATTGAAAAACGTCTGGAAACATTTAACACAACAATAAAGGATAACCCGGTAAAGAGAGCTGAAAAAGCGGCTGCAGAAACAGATTTTGTTCTTCAGAGGGCCGGGGAGATGAAGATCATTCTAAGGCTTGGCAGGGAGGGCAAAATACCACTGAGGATAACGCATAATGACACCAAGTTTAATAATATTCTGCTTGATGAAAATGACAAGGCCCTCTGTGTAATTGACCTTGATACTGTGATGCCCGGTTACGTGCATTATGATTTTGGTGATGCCATCAGGACTGCTGCAAATATAGCTGCAGAAGATGAGAAGGAGCTTTCGAAGGTGAAGATGGATATTAAATTGTTTGAAGCATATTCGAAAGGCTATCTTTCCGAAACGAGTAATACTCTGAATGATGTTGAAAAAGAGTATCTTGCATTTGCCCCAAGATTGATTACCTATACTATTGCTCTCAGGTTTCTGACCGATTATATCGATGGTGATAATTATTTCAAGATACACCACGAGCATCACAACCTGCAGAGAGCAAAAGCACAGCTTAAGCTTGTTGAGAGTATGGAGGAGCAGTATGGGGATATGCAAAAGATCATAAACAAACTTGTGTAAAATGCACTGGAAACAGAGCTACGGGACTATATAAACCGGAATAAAAAAAGGCTGACTCTAACGAGCAGCCTTTTCTTTATAAGGTCATAGAATCACTTAGTTGTGCTGTATCCAAAATTCTGAACCATGTTTGAGTTAGCATTAAGTTCAACCCGCGGGATAGGGAATGCATATTTATAACTGCCATATGTTGGTCCGCCATGAGTCTGCTGGAAGGGGCTTACAAGCGGAATGTCACTTCCGGTGCGTGCAAGGTCATCAAACCTGAAACCCTCGAAACAAAGTTCTTTTCTTCTTTCAAGAAGAATACTGTCTTTACTGATTCCGGTATAGGGAGTAGTATTTCTTTCTGCCGGTATCATGTTCAGATATGTAAGAGCATTGGCATCACTAAGTTCATACAATGCTTCGGCATAATTAAGAATAACCTCTTCGTATCTTATGATAAATACATCATCAGAATAATC
>Ga0315546_1000031_pt1 | contig 99015 bp, 75 predicted proteins | sample SalMarSW160170MG_FD_203833 | JGI IMG/M metagenome (GOLD analysis project Ga0315546, IMG submission 203833) | Salt marsh sediment microbial communities from the Plum Island Ecosystem LTER, Massachusetts, United States - Salt Marsh Sediment SW1601-170 ...
CTGCCTGAAACCCATTGCCACTTTTGAAGCAGATGACGGGTCAGTAACTGAAACATACCCGGATGGATCAAAAACAAGTACGAAGCTGGTTGATAAAAACACTTTTAACCAAAGGTTTACAGCGTTTATTGAATCATTTGTACAATCCGAACTTACCGGTGAGATACCGGTAAATGGTTTGTTCGGTTACGTCTCTTATGATGCAGTTGAGTATTTCGAAAAAATAAAATTTAAACAATATGACATATATGAACATAAAATCCCAGATGTACGATATAGCCTTTATAAGTATATAATTGCAATCAATCATTTCCAGAATGTATTACAAATAATTGAAAACCAGATTGATGGAGAGCCATGTGAAATTGAGATGCTGGAAACTCTCCTTAACAGCAGAAATTTTGCGATATATGCATTCAAGGCTACAGGTGAGGAAAAAATGAATATCACTGATGAACAGTACAAAGAGATGGTGACTAAAGGCAAGGAGCATTGTTACAGGGGTGATGTGTTCCAGATTGTCCTTTCGCGGCAGTTTTCACAACAATTTATCGGAGATGAGTTTAATGTTTACAGAGCATTGCGCTCAATAAATCCATCACCTTATTTGTTTTATTTCGATTATGGCAGTTATAAAATTTTTGGTTCCTCACCTGAAGCCCAACTAAAAATTCAAAAACGGAAAGCTTGTATTAATCCTATTGCAGGTACTTTCATGCGTACAGGTGATGATGAGAATGACAAGATGATTGCTGAGCGGCTTACCTATGATCTAAAAGAGAATGCTGAGCATATCATGCTGGTTGATCTTGCAAGGAACGACCTGAGCCGTCATGCTAAAAATGTCACTGTTGAAAGCTTGCGTGAGGTGCAGTTCTATTCCCATGTAATACATCTTGTTTCATCTGTTTCAGGTGAACTTCGTGAGGAATCATCCATTGCTGACATGATGACTGCCACCTTTCCGGCAGGTACCCTTTCGGGAGCTCCAAAACACATGGCCATGCAGCTTATTGACAGATATGAAAATCAACGACGCGGTTATTACGGAGGTGCAATCGGATTTATAGATCTCAGAGGATCAATTAACCATGCAATAATGATACGGACATTCCTGAGCAAGGGGAATATACTCTACTACCAGGCCGGCGCCGGTATCGTTGCAGGATCGAATGAGAATAATGAACTGCAGGAAGTTAACAATACACTTGGTGCTTTGAAAAAAGCTATTGAAATGGCAGGAGGAATAAGATGAAAAAAATGATAGTTATTGATAATTACGATTCGTTTACCTATAACCTGGTTCACTGTATCGAAAAACTGACAGGTACATGTCCGGCTGTTTTCCGGAATGATGAAATAGAGATCGAAGAAATTGATAAATACGATAAGATTCTGATCTCCCCGGGTCCCGGTATTCCATCCGAGGCAGGCATATGTCTTGATGTTATCAGAAGGTATGGATCAAGTAAAAGCATTCTTGGAGTCTGTCTGGGTCATCAGGCAATCTGTGAAGCTTTTGGAGGGAAGATACTTAATCTCAGTACTGTTTATCATGGGATAGCATCACCGGTAAAAATAAGAGTCGCTGATGATCCATTGCTTAAAAATATTCCTCCCATGATCATGGCCGGTCGTTACCACTCGTGGGTCGTATCAAAAAAACATCTGCCGGAATGTTTTAGTATTACCTGTGAAGACGAAAATGGAATCATAATGGGTATCAGTCACAGAAATTATGATGTAAGAGGTCTTCAGTTTCATCCGGAATCTGTTCTTACAGAGTACGGGCCAGAGATTATAAAAAACTGGGTTGAGTTATAGCAATGATATCCGGAAACTGTAATCACAAAGCAAGAATTTTATACACAGAAAACTTCAAAAATTACATACAATGCGAAAAATACTTAACTATCTGTTTGATCACAGAACTCTTAATAAGCAGGAAGCTGAGGAGGTACTGACCAATATAGCAGGAAACAACTATTCCGAATCGGAAATAGCAGCATTTATTACGGTATATCTGATGAGAAGCATTACAGTTGAGGAATTGTCGGGTTTCCGGGATGCATTGCTGAATCTTTGTATAAGGATTGACTTGTCGGATTTTGATACTATAGATGTATGTGGTACCGGGGGAGATGGTAAAGATACTTTTAACATTTCCACACTTACTACATTTGTGCTGGCCGGAGCAGGCATCAAAGTTGCCAAGCATGGAAATTATAGCGTCACCTCAGCCTGCGGGTCATCGAATATTCTTGAACATTTTGGCTATAAGTTCTCTACTGACAGGGATAAATTAAGACGGGAAATTGATAAAACAGGTGTCTGTTTTTTACACGCTCCTCTGTTCAATCCCGCAATGAAGACTGTTGTACCGATACGCAGGGCTCTTAAGGTGAAGACTTTTTTTAATATGCTCGGCCCCATGGTAAATCCTTCTTTCCCTCAGAGACAGCTGGTGGGAGTTTATAACCTTGAACTAGCCCGTTTATATAATTATTTATACCAGATGTCTGATATTCAATATACAATTATCCATAGCCTTGATGGATATGATGAAGTCTCTCTTACTGACGGTTTCAAATATATTTTTAATGGTGTGGAACAGATTATTACACCGGAAATCCTTAATTATGAAATGACCAGCCCATCGGATTTGCAGGGTGGACAAACAGTAAATGAAGCAGCAGGTATATTTAAAGACATACTTGAAGGGAATGGCACAAATGCTCAGAATAATGTTGTCATTGTAAATTCACAACTGGCAATAAAGTGTTATTATCCGTCAAAATCGCTGGAAGAATGCAGGGTAATAGCCGAGGATTCACTTTTCAGCGGAAAGGCCCTGGGATCGCTTACTAAGCTTGTTGAGATGCAACCATGACAATTCTTGAAAAGATAATTGATAATAAAAAGAAAGAAGTCATGAAGCTCAGAGAGCAGACTTCATTCAGAGATCTGGAGAACAGAAAGCTCTATCCCAGGGAGACCTTGTCTCTTTCAAATTCAATTTTAAATCCGGCCGGGACAGGTATTATCGCTGAATTCAAAAGAATGTCACCCTCAAAGGGCATAATCAATTCTAATGCCCATATTGGAGAGGTGACAGTGGGGTATGCACGTGCCGGAGCATCAGGATTGTCGATCCTCACAGACAAGAAATTTTTCGGAGGCAGCTGCGATGATCTTATACTTGCCCGTGAACTAAATTTTATCCCGGTTTTGCGTAAAGATTTCATTATTGATGAATTACAGGTGGTTGAATCAAAAGCTGCAGGTGCAGATGCAATTTTACTGATTGCTGCTGCCCTGGGGCGAGAACAGGTTTTTAAACTTGCTGCTCTGTCGCACTCACTCGGCATGGAGGTATTACTTGAGTTACACTCTCCGGGTGAACTTGAAATGGTAAATGAACATGTAAATATTATTGGGATTAATAACCGTGATCTCAAGACTTTCAGTGTGAACATAAATGTTTCTGTTGAGATGGCGGATAAGATTCCTGTACAATTCCTGAAGATTTCGGAGAGCGGAATATCATCACCGGTAATTGTCAGGGAATTGCGGGAGGCGGGATATAATGGATTCCTGATGGGTGAGATTTTCATGATCAGTGAGGACCCGGTTTCTGCATTTTCTGATTTTGTTAAAGAAATATAAAAAGAGTATGCTAAAGATTAAAGTTTGCGGATTGACCGATCCGGTTAACACAGAAGAGATAGCCGAAACATCGCCTGATTATATGGGTTTTATTTTCTATCCGGGATCAAAACGTTACGTGGGCAATAAACCGGCCCCCTCTCTTTTCAGCAATATTCCCGAAGGTATCCAGAAAACAGGTGTTTTTGTCAATGAAGAACCTTCCAGGATAATTGAAACGGTAAACATTTACAGACTGGATCTGGTACAACTGCACGGCGATGAATCTCCTGAATATTGTAATATATTGAAAGAGAGCGGATTGATTATTATTAAAGTTTTTGAGATAAGTAACAACTTAAGGTTCATAACACTTGATCAATATATGGAGGTTTGCGAGTATTTTTTATTCGATACCAGGACCGGCAGCCAGGGAGGCAGCGGTATGAAATTCGACTGGAATAAAATAAACGAATACGAGTTCAATAAACCTTTCTTTCTGGGAGGAGGAATCGGACCTGAGGATGTTTCAGTTATTAAAAAAATAAATCATAAAAACCTTTTTGCAGTGGATATTAACAGCCGTTTTGAGATCCGTCCGGGAATAAAAGACAGCTCAAAGGTAAAAGAGTTTATTGATGAAATTAAAAGATAACAGGCTATGAATTATAATGTTGATGAACGAGGATTTTACGGTGAATTTGGAGGTGCATTTATTCCTGAAATGATGTATTCGAATATTAAAGAGCTCAGGGATAACTATTTGAATATCCTTAATGATGAGGATTTCAGGGAAGAATTCTCTGTACTTTTACGGGATTATGCAGGAAGGCCATCTCCGTTATTTCATACAGTCAGGCTTTCGGAGTTTTATGGTACAACTATTTATCTCAAGCGTGAAGACCTTAATCATACCGGAGCTCATAAAATAAATAATACAATCGGGCAGATCCTTATTGCAAAGAGGCTGGGGAAATCAAGAATTATTGCAGAGACAGGAGCAGGGCAGCATGGAGTTGCCACAGCAACCGTATGTGCTCTGATGGGTCTGAAGTGCATTGTTTATATGGGTATGCTCGATGTTGAAAGGCAAGCACCTAATGTTTTACGGATGAAAATGCTTGGTGCCGACGTGGTACCTGTGACGAGCGGAAATATGACACTGAAGGATGCTACCAATGAAGCCATACGGGATTGGATCAATAATCCTGTTGATACTCATTATATTATTGGTTCCGTTGTTGGTCCACACCCTTATCCCGATCTTGTTACACGGCTTCAGTCAGTGATCAGCGAAGAGATGAGATGGCAACTCACAGAACATACCGGAAAAGCCGATCCTGATTACATAATTGCCTGTGTGGGAGGGGGAAGTAATGCCGCGGGCTCTTTTTATCATTACCTTGATAATGAAAATGTAAAGCTGATAGCTGTGGAAGCAGCTGGTAAAGGAACAGAGAGTGGTGAATCGGCTGCAACTATAGCAATCGGAACTCCCGGGGTTATTCATGGCAGCAGAACTATGCTCATGCAAAATGATGATGGTCAGATAACAGAACCATATTCCATCTCCGCAGGGCTTGATTATCCGGGGATAGGCCCTATGTTTGCGTGGATGGATAAGTCGCACAGGGTGCTGTTCGAACATGCAACTGATAATGAAGCTCTTGAGGCAGCTTTCCGGCTGACAAGGCTGGAGGGAATAGTTCCGGCTCTCGAACCTGCCCATGCTCTTGCAATCCTGGGAAGATTAAAATTCAAAGCTGATGATGTTGTCGTTGTTACACTTTCGGGTCGCGGTGATAAGGATATGGCAGCATACATGAAATATATGGAGGAGATTAAACTATAAAAGGCTTCGCACCCTTCAGGGTAAGGGGCAAATGAAGAAAATCAATAAAATTATGTTTATGATCCAAGATACTCAATATACTAAAGAAAATGAACCGGATTGATAAGTTATTTCAAACAAAAAAGAATAATATACTCTCGATATATTTTACAGCGGGTTATCCGTTAATCGATTCAACAGCAGGGATAATTAAAGATCTGGCTATGGCAGGGGTTGATATGATTGAAATAGGGATGCCCTTTTCAGATCCGCTGGCTGACGGGCCAGTGATACAGAAAAGCAGTGAAGCATCATTACATAATGGCATGAATATCAATTTGCTTTTCAATCAACTGGCTGATATTCGCAGCCAGGTCACAATACCCCTTGTTTTGATGGGTTACATCAATCCTGTTCTTAAATTAGGGATGGAAGAATTTTGTCGTAAATGTGATGAAGTTGAAATTGATGGTGTTATTCTTCCGGATCTGCCTCCTGAAATTTATGTTGATCAATACCAGGGTCTGTTTGAAAAATATAACTTATACAACATACTTCTGATCTCTCCGCAATCGCATGATGAGCGTATCAGGATGATTGACAGGATAAGCCGGGGTTTTGTCTATATGGTTTCAGCAGCCTCAACAACCGGGATCAAAGGGAGTTTTTCAGAAGACCAGATAACATATTTTAAAAGGATAAAAGTGATGAATCTGGTAAATCCACGGCTTATAGGTTTTGGAATTTCAGATTTCAGCTCATTCACAGAGGCTTGCAGGATGGCACATGGGGCAGTTATCGGAAGTGCATTTATAAAGATTCTTGGAGATAAAGGAGCAAACTCTGACACTATAAAGCAGTTTATCAGTGAAATCAGAGGATATAATGAAATATAGGATAACCTTTTTCAATCAGAATTTTGAAAATAATTATAAATAATACGAAATTATCAATATGTTATGAAAGGACTGAAGATCCATAATCTTCCGTCGAAAGCGGGAGTTGTGTCTTTTACGGAAAAACTGACTGTAACCCTTTTCCCGTCCGCAGGAGGAGGATTCTGCCATCCTGTTTCTGAAGCCAACCTGCGGAAAAGGTTGCTCAGTCTGTTGAAACCTATGAAAGAGAAATTACCTGCACCGGCCAGAGAACTTGTCAGAATATTTTTTAAAACATTACACGAAATAAGACAAAAACTCGAGGATGATGCGGCTTCAATTGCGGAGAATGATCCGGCAGCAACATCTGTTGATGAGGTTATCATGACCTACCCGGGATTTTTTGCCATCCTTGTTTACCGGCTGGCTAACAGACTGACTAATTCCGGTGTCCCGTTAATACCACGTATTATGACAGAATATGCGCATTCTCTTACCGGTATAGATATACATCCGGGGGCAACTATCGGGTCTCCTTTTTTTATTGACCACGGAACAGGAATAGTAATAGGAGAGACTGCAATCATAGGCAAGAGGGTAAAACTTTATCAGGGTGTGACAATAGGAGCTCTGAGTGTAAGCAAAAATATGGCCAGTACCAAACGGCACCCCACCATTGAGGATGATGTAATAATTTATGCAGGAAGTACAATACTTGGCGGTGACACAATTATTGGTCATGACAGTATTATCGGAGGTAATGTCTGGCTAACCGGGTCTGTTCCTCCCTTTTCCCTCGTTTATCATGAGAACAGGGTGACAGTAAGAGATCGGGGTAATAATAAAGGGAAAAAGGATAAAAACAACAAAGAGTAATACATGAGATTCAATAATGTTCTCGAAACAATAGGAAAGACTCCCCATATCAGGCTTTCGAGACTTTTTCCCGGTCATGAGGTCTGGATTAAGGATGAAAGAAGGAATCCGGGGGGCAGTATTAAAGACAGGATTGCGACAGCAATGATCGAAGATGCCGAACAATCAGGCACTCTTAAACCCGGAGGTACAATAGTAGAACCGACATCAGGGAATACAGGCATAGGTCTGGCCATGGCAGGTACAGTAAAAGGATACAGGATTATTCTGGTTATGCCTGAATCAATGAGCATTGAGAGGAGAACAATTCTTAAAGCATACGGTGCTGACCTTGTGCTTACCCCAACGGAAAAAGGGATGAATGGTGCAGTGATGAAGGCGTTGGAGATTGTAAAATCCACCCCGGGATCATGGATGCCCATGCAGTTCGATAACCCGGCTAATCCACGGATTCATTCAGAAAGTACAGCACTTGAGATCATTTCGGATTTTCCTGAGGGTTTTGATTATATGGTTACGGGTGTCGGAACAGGTGGTCATATTTCCGGTGTTGGTAAGGAACTGAAGAAAGTATTTCCTCTCATTAAGATTTATGCAGTTGAACCAGCAGCTTCTGCGGTGTTAAGTGGTCGAAATCCGGGGCCCCACTCCATTCAGGGTATTGGCGCAGGATTTGTTCCAAAAAACTTTGAAGAAGGAATAGCCGACAAAATAGTAACAATTGATGAGAGCGATGCCTTCAGGATGGTCAGATCGGCTGCATTATGCGAAGGACTTCTGGCCGGTATTTCAACGGGAGCATCGCTGGCTGCTATTTCTCAGCTTGTCGTTGATTCTCAGGAATCCAGAAAGGTATTAACTTTTGCCTATGACAGTGGTGAGAGATATTTAAGCCATCCTGATTTATGGGATAATTAAGATAATAATTGAAGATCCTCGCAGCAAGCTGCGAGGAATCTTCGATCCCCAATAAGGATTTTTCTATTTTTTTGCTCGCTTACCCCGCTGCAAGCAGCGGGGTAAGCGCTCGCGGGGATTCAACCCTGGCATGGACGGCAATCTTAATATGGTTAGTAAGTTAATTGAATAAGTCCGGTGATTTTCCATCGGGCTTTATTTGAATAAAAACTTCTATATTTATATTCATAAGGTTTAAGAAGTCCTTGAAACAGTTTCTCAGGTGAAGAACAGATTTAAATGGTACTGACACTTGAAAATATACTCCTTATCGGTTCAGTTCTTCTCGGGATAAGTATTATTGCGGGAAAAACATCATATAAGCTTGGAGTTCCAACTTTTGTTTTATTTGTCATTATAGGAATGCTGGCCGGATCGGAAGGATTCGGGATTATAAGATTTGAAGATCCCAGGGTAGCCCGTTTAATTTGTATTGTTGCCCTGAATTTTATTCTTTTTTCCGGCGGGCTTGAAACAAAATGGGAAGTGATAAAACCGGTATTCTGGCATGGTCTTACTCTTTCAACTGTAGGGGTATTTCTGACAACCGTCTCCGTGGGTATATTTGTCTGGTCATTAATAACGGACTTTACTTTCTACGAAGGCCTTCTGGTAGGTTCAATTGTATCGTCAACAGATACGGCAGCAGTTTTTTCAATAATGCGTTCAAAAAGCCTTGGTTTGAAAAAAAATATCCGTGCCACACTCGAGCTTGAAAGCGGGAGCAATAATCCCATGGTTTATTTTTTAACAATTGTCTTTACGGGGCTCATAATGGAGAATGATCAGCAGTCAATAAGCATTATTCCTTTATTTATCAGACAGATGTTTATTGGCTGTGCATCCGGTTTAATAATCGGAAAACTTGGGAAGGAGCTTATTAACAGAATCAGGCTTGATTTTGCTGGTCTTTACCCGGTTCTGGTTATTGCCCTGATGTTCTTTACATGGGCATTTACAGATTTTATAGGAGGTAATGGTTTTCTTGCCATCTATCTTGCTTCAGTTTATCTTGGTAACCAGTATCTTATTCATAAGAGAACTATTATGCATGTTTTTGATGGAATTGCCTGGTTAATGCAGATTGTTTTATTCCTTATACTCGGTTTACTGGTATTACCAGGTAATATCATCCCTGTTATTGGTCTTGGATTGCTTCTTTCCGCATTTCTTATTTTTATCGCCAGACCATTCGGTGTCTTTGCATCGCTACTCCCATTCAGTGTCAGACTCAGAAATATAAGTTATATTTCATGGGCAGGATTAAGGGGTGGTGTACCTGTTGTCTTTGCCACCTATCCTTTGCTTGCCGGTGCAGATAAGGCAGATATGATCTTCAGTCTGGTTTTCTTCATCTCTCTAAGTTCCGTGCTTCTACAGGGTACAACTCTGATCCGCATAGCAAAATGGTTACATGTTTCTTTACCGGAAAAGGCTAAACAGAGAACTCCTGCTGATATTGAACTTTCAGGCAGTATTAAGACGGTAATGGCTGAGATTGAACTGGATGATGACTGTCCGGTTATAGGGAAAAGGATTGTTGACCTTGGTTTCCCGCGATCAGCCTTCATCACTGTCATTAAAAGAAGAGGGGAATATATAACTCCCAGTGGATCAACTCTTCTTGAAGCGAAAGATAAGCTGGTGATTCTGGCCGAAACTGCCGAAAGCCTTTCCCGGGTTTACAGTTGCCTCCAACACCCGGAATCCAGCACCAGGTAACAAGCAACAAGCACCCAACAACTTTTATCTTTTATTCCCGCTCTGCGGGATTTGGCTCCGCCGAACTCCACTTCGTTCCGGTTCGTCACTCCGTTCCTCAACTTTTGTCTTTTTCCCTTTGTCTTTTATCTTTCTGATGATAGGTCCTCCCGGTTCGGGTAAAACAATACTGGCTAAAAGGTTAGGGACTATAATGCTTCCCCTTACCCTTGAAGAGGCATTGGAGACTACAAAAGTACATTCTGTTGCCGGAAAGATTGATGATCATACGGCCCTAATGACAAGAAGGCCATTCAGATCACCCCTTCATACAATATCAGATGTAGTATTTATTAATTATGTGGTGAATTTATTCATTGCATCAGTATCTGCCACAATCTGACTATTACTTGACTTTTGTATCAGTATGGCGTACCTTTACATATACAATAACTTCAGTGATCATAAATTGTTAATCAAATGTCAATCTGGTCAGCAGAAATAAAAGAGCTTGAGAAACTCTATGAATCCTTCAAGGGAAAGTTACCTGATCTGGAGAAAGAACTGGAGCAACTGGTCCACTTTGATGATCCGAATGTCATTCTACTGTATTCAAGAAGATGTTTGGAAGTTATCATAACCGATCTTTGTGAATGTGAACTAAAAAGACCGCGGAAGACTGAACCACTTAAGGGTATCATTGACAAGCTGCATAAGGAAGAAAAAGTCCCTTCACATATTATCACCTCAATGGATCATGTGAACAGTCTGTCAGCCTATGGTGCACATCCTAAAGATTTTGATCCGGAGCAGGTTAAACCGGTTCTGAATAATCTGACTATTGTTATCAAATGGTATCTGAAATATAAAGAATCACAAAACAAAAGTATAGTCCCATCAGATACTCAAAAAGAGTTGCAGAAACCACTAAAATTGACAGCAAGAAAGCCATGGAATACAACAAAAAAGATCATGATCTATTCTTTCACTTTCCTTTTAGTTATTGCTGCTGTTTTGGTTATAATAAAATTTGATGTCTTCGGTAACCCGGTTGAAAAATCAATTGCTGTATTACCATTTAGAAATGACAGCCGTGATTCTTCAACAACAAATTTTATGGATGGTGTTATGGAAGAAATATTAAACAGGCTCCAGACAATCAAAGACCTTACACCTATTTCAAGATCTTCAGTTGAACAATACAGAAACACCATGAAATCACTTCCGGAAATTGCACGGGAAAGACATGTAAATTATATAGTAGAAGGAAGTGGTCAGAAGTATGGAGATTCAATAATTCTAAGAGTACAGTTAATTGAGATCCGTAAAGGAAGGGAAAGGCATTTAATGGGTAAATCATTTCGACAGAAACTGGAAAGTGCTAATACATTTTTCAATATACAGAGCCTGGTTGCTCAGAGTATTGCAGCTGAATTAAATGCAACAATAACTCCTCAGGAGAAACGCCTGATTGAAAAGTTACCCACAGATAATCTTGAAGCATATGAGGCCTATCTGAAGGGACAGTTCTACCTCAATAAATTCACTCCTGAATCTCTTGATTCAGCTATGCAATATTTTGAACTGGCAAAAGAGATAGATTCTAATTATGCTCTTGCCTATACAGGGATTTGTGATGTATGGGCTTATCGTCAACAAATGGGGCTCGTCACACCTGCTGAAGGGAATCTCAAATCAATGGAGGCTGTCATGAAAGCATATGCTATAGACAGTAACAATGCGGTAGTACAGTATAGTTTAGCACATAAAAAGACCTGGGGAATGTTCGACTGGGAAGGTGGTGAATCGGGATTTAAAAAATCCATTTCGCTCAATCCCAATAATGCTATGACGCATGCAGTGTATTCCCATTTATTAAATATTCTGGGAAGGCCTGATGAAGCATTGGAACAGATTGATATAGCTCTCAAGCTTGATCCTATGAATCCTTTTATCATGACATTTAATGCAATTGACCTTTATATGGCCAGAAAGTATGATGAATCTATCAAAGCATTTAATGACGCTTTAAGTCTTGAACCAGGATATCCTTTTGCCCTGGCAAACCTGTGGTTTACATTTTATATGGTTGGACGAAATGAAGAAGCATATGCTGCTTTAAAATCATTTTGGAGCATGGTAGATCCTGAATCGGTAAAACCTCTTGAGCAGGGATATTTGAAAAATGGCTTCAAGGGGGCGGTTTTATCCCTGGCTGACAGATTAGCGGAATTATGGACAGAAAATCAGAATCAAATGGTTGCTCCAGTTGCTCCAACTGATATGGCCATGTTTTATTCAGCAGGCCAGGGAACCGATAAATCCATATACTGGCTGGAGCAGGCATACAACTTCAGAGATCCCAATCTGCCATATCTATTATCGCCTGATTACGATAATGTTCGAAATGATCCTCGTTTCAAGGAGATTGCCAAGAAAATGAATCTGCCATACAAATAATTAAGATTAATAACAACACTGTATTCCTCATCTCGAAGCAGCAAAAAAGGCTGTTGCGGGGCGGAAATTCTGAAGGATATTATTACTACCATGTTGTTGTTACCAAATTGAGTAGATAATGATAAAATAAGTCAATCAAATAAATTTGAAGATACAATGAAAAAAAACACTATTAACCGCAGGAACTTTATTACAAAAACCTCAATTGCAGCCGCTGGCATATCACTTGGATTGAACACTAAAACAGCAAAGGGTACACTTTTACCAGGGCCAAACGATAAAATCCGTGTCGGCTTTATTGGAGTAGGTAACCGGGGATCACAGTTGCTCAGACTGTTTATGGCGCAGCCCGACTGTGAGGTAGCCGCTCTTTGTGACCTTTATGAACCTTATCTTTTAAGAGATTACGCAAAAGTCGATAAACGCTATACTGAAGGTTTCCTCGGTAAAGACGGCCGCATCCCAAAAATGGGCGAGAGATTTAATGGTGAGGTAACACTCTATAATGATTACCGTAAGCTTCTTGAAGATAAAACCATTGATGCGGTTTGTATCGCTACACCCGATCACTGGCATGCCTTGCAGACTATTGATGCGATGAAGGCAGGCAAGGATGTTTATGTTGAAAAGCCCCTTACAGCAACCATTTATGAGGGCCGTGCTATGGTCAATGCACAGATCGCCAGCGGACGTGTTGCAGCAGTGGGATTAAACCGGAGAGGCAATCTGGTATATCAGAAATTATCAAAAATAATGGAGACGGGTAAGCTTGGAAAATTGACCATAGGAAGAGCATCCCATGTTAATAATATGTATCCCAACGGCATCGGGAAAATGAATCCGGAAGCTCCTCCAGAAGATTTTAACTGGGATATGTGGCTTGGGCCAAGAGCTTTTATTCCATATAGATATAATATTGCACCGTACGCATTCCGCTGGTGGAGTGATTACTCCTCACAAATAGGGAACTGGGGCGTCCACTATATTGATGTTATACGCTGGCTGATGGGAGAAAAGGCACCCTTATCAGTCAGCGCTCATGGAGGTAAATACGTCCTGGATGACGACAGTACTATTCCTGACACCCTGGAGGTGACATTCGAATTTGCTTCAGGATCAATTATCAGATTCAGTGATTATGAAGCTAATAGCGGAGCGGTATTACCTTTCGGAGAAATTGAGATCAGAGGGACAAAAGGGACATTGCTGGCCAATGAAAACGCATATATAATCGTTCCGGCTACCCGTGGCCAATTCCAGACCTGGAATAAACTCATTGAACCTGAAGAATTTGAAAATACAAACCGTATGCTTGATGATGGAAGCAGCGCAGATAGTACTTCAACACTTATAAGGGACTTTCTGGATTGCATAAAGACAAGGCAAACACCTCTCTGTTCGCTTGAGGAAGGACATCGCTCAACCAGTTTCGCCCACCTGGCAAACATAGCAATCGCAGCAAAAACGATATTACTGTGGGACGCTGATAAAGAGCAGATTACTAACAGCAGCGAAGCCAACAAGCTCCTTCATTATGAATACCGGCAACCTTATAAGTTGGAATAGACAGATAACTCATTTGTAATCTGCAATAGTCCCAAAGATATCTGATCTGCGGTCCTTACGCCAGACACCTTTCCAGATTCCCCTTCCGGCATTACCTATCCAGTCCCATGGAGGATTGAAATTCAGGTCAATATCGGCAGAAAGCAGAGTTCCCTGAATACCGCTTTCCTGAAGAATCTCACCTGCCGGATTAACAATTACACTGTGTCCATCATAGATTGAGGTAACGAAATAGACTCCATTGTCAATAGCACGGCTCTGCGCAGTTATCTTCCAGGATTCTGCACCTCTGACGTCCCCCCATATAGGGCAGAATAGTATCTCAGCTCCTTTCAGCGCAAGAATCCTTGAAATTTCAGGGAAAACACTATCCCAGCATATCAGAATGCCTATCTTGCCAAAGTCAGTTTCAAAAACGGGAAGTGAATCTCCGGGTACTGCACCCTGTTCTGATTCGGAATCTGGCAGCTGAACTTTTTTATAAACTGCCTGTATCTTTCCATTCCTGTCATAAAGGACTGCAATATTGTAAAGTGTGTCACCTGTCCAGTTGTAAAGGCCCGATACTATGTACATTCCGTATTGTTTTGCCTTCGAGGCCATCATAGCTGAGGCACTTCCTTCAATTGTATTGGCCTCAACCTTTGTCATTCCCAATCCGGTATTGCATGTAGGCCATCCTTCCGGAAGACATACAATCCGGCAGCCTGATGCACCAGCCTGATCCAGCAAATTGCTCATCAGTTTTACATTATCTGAAACAGTCGGTCCAGGTGGGCGGAAATATACAGTGCCAACTGTTATATTTCTTGGCAGATCTTCAGCGCAGTTTTCAAGCGAAATGTCGTCCCACCATACAGTCCCCGTGCTCCAGCGGAATTCAAGCGAGACCTCTGCAGTGGTCGCTTCTTCTATGGCCTTTATTTTATCAGATGCATGAAACCAGCCGTTATTTTCTCCTGTAACATGATAAATGTAATTGTAACCAAGCTGATCGCTACCTTTGAACCATTTTACTCTGATGAGTATGCTTTTATCTGTTGATCTGACACCCTCAGCCCGGAATCTGGCAGTGAACAGGTAGGACTGCCCCCCGTTTATTCCAACTATTTGGGTCGCTCTACCATGACATTTAGGATTCAGACTCACCATTTTGAGGGCATGACTTCCTTCATAACTAATTCTGCTGTCTATATTTGTAGTTGATTCCATTGAGGATATCGGACCTTTAATCAGCCAGTTAAGGGGAGCTGAAGAAGAGGCTTCAAAGCCAGGATTCATTATAAGATTAGGTGGTCCCGGAGCACTCGGAAGCAATAATACTGAAGAAAGGCTAAATATGACCAAAGTAAAAACTACTGATTTTTTCATTTTACTTGATTTTCAGTAAGAAACATCCTTCAAAAATATTACAAATAAAGATATTCATTCATATTAACACAATGTCCTGATTAGAATAGTAGAATTGTTACCATGATTAACCTGAAGTATAACACAGACAAGCTCTGAAAGAGCCAAATGTGAATAACCCCCGGTGTCAACCGGGGGTAAGCAACTACCCAAAAAACTCCAGCTCTGAAGGAGCTGAATATTAAGGTAATGAAAGTATCTTTCCTCAATCCTGACGCTGTATTCTATAAGCAGATTACATAACTATTTTCCCTCACAATATCACGCCCCTTCAGGGCTTGCCATCTTTATTGTGTAATTTGCCCCCGGTTGACACCGGGGGTTATTCAAATGAAGCCACATTCGTGGCTCTTTATTCTGTCAATCCAGAATCCTTTCAGGATCTGATAAAATCATACATGAATATCAACAAGTCAGTTGACCTGAAAATTTTACTGCAGAAGTGTGATAAATTAGGGAGAGCCTCATTATAGTTCTCAACTGATATCCGATTTTGGAATAATTTTGGGGTATATCCAACTGACCTTCACTTGACTTTGGTATCAAAATGGCGTAAATTTGTTTATACATACTATTAACCTTAATGTTCTCAAATGTCAATCTGGTCAACCGAACTAAAAGAACTTGAGAGACTTAATGAGTCTCTTACCGGTCATTTTCCCGAGCTTGAAAAGGAAACAGGACAACTTCTGAAAACAGGGGATGAGAATGTAGCAATGTTATATTCAAGAAGATGTCTTGAGGTGATTGTTACCGATCTGTGTGAAACTGAATTGAAAAGACCCCGGAAAACAGAGCCTTTGAAAGGGATTATTGATAAACTTAACAAGGAAGAAAAAGTACCATCATATATTATAACCTCGATGCATGGTCTCAACAGTCTATCGACGTACGGCGCCCACCCGAAGGATTTTGATCCTGATCAGGTTAAGCCTGCTTTAAGCAATCTGGCAATAATTATGAAATGGTATCTCAGGTACAAGGGGATTGAGATACTCATTGAACCATCTTCAGTTGAAAAGGAGGCTATAACCGGTGATGGGAAACAGATAACAGACGCCACTAAACTTCAAAAATCAGTTGCCATACTTCCATTCATTAACGACAGTCCCGACCAGGAGAACACCTATTTCATCAATGGAGTGATGGAGGAGATACTGAACAACCTTCAAAGGATCAAAGATTTAAGGGTTATATCCCGTACATCGGCCGAGCAATACCGGGAGAGCAAAAAGTCAGTCCCTGAGATAGCCGAAGAGCTTGGCGTAAACTATATTGTGGAGGGCAGCGGACAGAAATACGGCACTGCCTTCAGGCTGAGGACACAGTTAATTATGGCAGAGCATGAGACACATCTCTGGGGGGAGTCATTCCAGCAAAAAATCACCGATGTGGAAGATATTTTCAATATCCAGATACAGATTGCGAAATCAATAGCTGCTGAATTAAAAGCGGTCATAGCTCCTGAAGAGAAACAGCTTATTGAGAAAATACCCACTGCAGATCTGGAAGCCTACGATGCCTACTTAAAGGGCTACCATTACTGGGATGATCTCAGCCTGGAATCCCTCAACAAGGCCCTGGAATACCTGAACCTGGCCATTGAAAAGGATCCTGACTTTGCCCCTCCCTATGCCGGTATCGCACAGGTCTGGGTTGGATTAGCGCAGACGGGATTTGCAGCACCCGAAGTAGCAGGACCGAAAATCTACGAAAACATTAATAAAGCCCTGGAACTTGACCCGGATTTTACCGACTCCCACTTTGTCAATGGCATCATTGCAGTGTGGACTGAATGGGACTGGGAAAAGGGCGAGAAGGAGTTTTTGAAGGCCCTTGAACTAAATCCGAACGATGTGATGTCAAGGATCTATTATGCACATCTCTTAGTGATCCTGAAAAGATACGACGAGGCACATTTTCATTCACAGATGGCGTTTGAATTGGATCCCATGAACCCTTTGGTAATGACATTAAGTGCAAACGTGGATTATAATGGTAGAATCCAACAGTCATTGGAAAAAATCAAAAAAACTCTTGAAATAGATCCGGAGAACCATTTTGCATTGCTCTCCTTCGCGGACGCTTCTTATTTTAATGGTGATTATAAGAATTCTATCGAAACAGAGCTTAAAACCTGGCCAGGATTAGATGATGAAGCCAGGGAGGACATAATGGCCGTATTCAAGGATAAGGGCTATGTAGAGGCAATTAATACATTGCTTACCTATGCGGAAGAATATGCCAGGACAAATTATATGGGCCCTATAATAATGGGTAAATATTATTACAGAGTAGGTAACCTGGATAAAGCAATCGAATATTACATAAAAGGATATGAAATACATGACCCAATGATGCCCTATTTTACATGTCCAATGTATGGTTTTGACGATATAAGGGATGACCCAAGGATCATTCCCATTGTTGAGAAAATGAATCTTCCTTTTACGGCACCTAATTGAGAAATAGTCTTCTGATTATTCGATTAATTACGAAACTTGATCTCAGCGGTATTTCCTGAGTCAATTATTAAGCATTTTTAACCCTAAAGCCTTTATATATAACCCCTTAAACCCTTCAACTTTTAAGCCTTTCAACCCTTCAGCCCTTTTAATAACCCACCCCTACCCCTCCCGGGAGGGGAACCTTAAAACTTCTGACTTCTGACTTCTTTCTTTTGTCTTTTATCTAATAATTTTCTATATTTGATATTGTGTTTCCTAATGTGCTAGTAAACTTAATATTATGTTAGTAAGAACATTTGCCAGTGCCGTTGCAGGCATTGATGCCGTTACAGTAACAATTGAGGTCAATGTATCCCGGGGTGTACGGTTTTTTCTTGTGGGTCTTCCCGATGTTGCAGTAAAAGAGAGTCAGCAACGAATTGAATCAGCTTTACGGACGCTGGGATTCCACTGGCCCGGCAAGCAGGTTGTCATAAATATGGCTCCTGCTGATATCCGTAAGGAGGGTTCTTCATATGATCTGCCCCTGGCAATAGGGATATTGGCTGCTGATGAAAAGATTGTCAGGGGTGAGCTTGAGTCGTATATTATTATGGGTGAGTTATCATTAGATGGCACCCTTCAGCCGGTAAGGGGTGTTCTTCCGATAGCTCTGAGAGCCAGGGAAGAGGGTTTCAAGGGAGTGGTGGTGCCATTAAAGAATGCTCGGGAAGCTGCAGTCGTCGTCGGTCTGGATGTTTATGGTCTGGAAAAGCTTGGTGATGTGGTTGATTTCTTTAATACTGCGAGAAAGTTCACTCCTGTCAAGGTTGACCTGATGGAGATTTTCAACAGTGAAGCAAACAAGTATGATATTGATTTTTCAGATGTTCGCGGACAGGAAAATGTCAAAAGGGCACTGGAAGTTGCTGCAGCCGGAGGGCATAACATTATTATGATCGGTCCTCCGGGGGCCGGTAAGACGATGTTAGCCAAAAGGGTACCGACTATAATTCCACCTCTAACTCTGGAGGAGGCTCTTGAGACAACTAAAATACATTCGGTAGCAGGAAAGATAGATGATCATACTGCACTAATGACAAAAAGACCTTTCAGGTCACCTCATCATACAATATCCGATGTGGCCCTGGTAGGAGGAGGGACTTTCCCTCAACCAGGTGAAATTTCACTGGGTCATAACGGAGTGTTGTTCCTGGATGAACTGCCGGAATTTAAGCGCACAGTGCTGGAAGTGATGAGGCAGCCTCTTGAGGACAGGGTTATTACAATTTCGAGGGCAAAAACAACAGTTGATTATCCGGCCAGTTTTATGCTTGTGGCATCCATGAATCCCTGTCCCTGCGGATTTCATAATCACCCTGAAAAAGACTGTGTATGCTCACCGGGAATGGTGCAGAAATATCTAAACAGGATATCGGGCCCGCTCCTCGACCGTATTGATATACATATTGAGGTAGTCCCGGTTAATTATGATAAACTATCCGATTCGGGAAAGACTGAACCTTCAAAAGTAGTTCGTGACAGGGTTGTAAGAGCAAGAGCTGTTCAGGCAAAAAGGTTTGAGTCGGTAAGAGGGATCTATTCGAATTCACAGATGACATCGTCGATGCAGCGCAAATACTGCCAGCTCGATGAAACAGGAGGGAAACTGCTGAAGACAGCCATGGAACTGAGAGGCCTTTCGGCCAGGGCTTACGACAGGATACTGAAGGTGGCCCGTACTATAGCTGATCTGGCAGAATCAGAAAATATTACTGCCGAACATATATCCGAAGCAATAAACTACCGGAACCTCGACAGGGAAGGATGGGCAGGATGAGCTCGGCTTCGCTCGCTCTGTTGGGAGTTAAAAGAACTAACCAAAGTATTAATTTTTTAAGTAACCTGAAATCCTGAAAAACCTTTATGTATATATACTTGAATGTTCAGATGACTCATTATACGTTGGAGTAACGAATGATGTAGGTAGAAGATTTATTGAGCATATAACAGGGCTGCATGAGAAATCATATACTTTTAGTCGAAGACCATTAAAACTTGTTTTTTGTAAACAATTCAAAAGTCCGATTAAAGCTATTAAGTATGAAAAGCAATTAAAAGGATGGTCAAGGGCTAAAAAGTTGGCATTGATTAATAATGATCTTAAATTATTACATGAGTTATCAGAATGTAAAAATCAAACCAGTCATAAATTTTACACCGAGTCAGGGTGAGCGAAGTCGAACCATGACTCGGTTAACTACCGGAACCTCGACAGGGAAGGATGGGCAGGATAAGATAATTCCAATGCTTTCGTTTTTTATTAAAGTAGCAAGGCTGCGGCTCCAATCAGTCCTGCATCACTGCCTAATCCAGACTCAATAATATCGATCCTGTCATGGATCATGTCGCGGGCAAGGCTGCTAAACTTGCTTCTGATACGGTTAAGGTACAGTTCGCCCCAACAGAGAAGTCCTCCCCCAAGTATCACGGCAGGAGGATTGAAAACCTGGAAAATATTGTAAATGCCTATTCCAATGTAATCGGCACAGTCAAGAATAACAGCCCTGGAGATGGGATCACCGGAATCAAGCCCTTTTTTTATCAGTTTACCGTCAACGTTGTTGAAATTAAAATCCTCAGGCAGAGGTAATGTGGTTTTTATTCCTTCTTCAAGCTTTCTTCTGAAAAGGTAGGGAAGGGCAAGGCCACAAGCACAGGCCATAAGGCATCCTTTATTTCCGCAGGTGCATACTAAACTACTTTCGGGATTAACAATTGTATGACCGAATTCTCCGGCTGTGCCGGTAATTCCACGATATAGTTTCCCGTTAAGAATTATGCCTGCCCCTATTCCTGAACTGATCGTAAGAAAAATAAGACTTTCATATCCTCTGCCGGCCCCGTATTTAAATTCCCCGAAAGCCTGAGCATTGGCATCATTATCAAGTAATACCGGTACTCTGAAGTTTTCCTGAACTGCCTGCCTCAGAGGATAGTTTTTAAATCCTTTCAGATTTGAAGTTGTTATGATAATACCGTCTTTATAACGTACATGTCCCGGAAAACCTATACCAATACCATGTAGATCTGATTCCTGAAGTCTTTTTCTTTGCAAAAGGTAGTTGATAAGCCATGCGACCTGTTCCACTAACTCGTGTTCCGTTTTATCAACATGATCAAATACCGTAATCTTATCATGAATGGCACCATGCCGGCCAATGAGTCCGGCTGATAATTTTGTGCCTCCGATATCTATTCCGCAAAGGAATTTTTCCATGTTTATTTTAGTATTTGCTCTGTTCGTGCAATTATATCGTCCTGCGTGTCAGGAGATAATGTAGTAAAAAAAGCAGAATATCCGGCAACACGGACTACCATGTCCCTGTATTTCTCAGGATGTTTTTTAGCTGCCAGAAGTGTTTGCCTCGAAACAATATTATATTGCACATGCCAGCCTTTCAATGCAGAGAAAAAGGTTCTGATGATTGAAATGAGTTTCATTTTGTCTGTATCTTCTGAGATAACTGATGGAGAGAGTTTCTGATTAAGCAGGACACCTCCCAGAATCTTTTCAGTCGGCAGTTTGGAGACAGACTTAAAGACTGCTGTTGGTCCCAGGACATCTGTTCCGGAAGAGGGTGAGCTCCCTTCAGCAAGCGGTGTGAAAGCCTTCCTGCCATCGGGTGTTGCAGGGACCACTGAACCTGAAGGGACATTGGCTGAGATGCTGGATGTACCTGCATAATATCTGCAACCGGCCGGACCTCTTCCCATCCGGGTTGTATGGTACTTGGGAAGCTCATTTATATATACCATATATGCTTCCCTGAGAAGCAGATCAACATAATCCTCATCATTTCCGTATTTGGGTGCATAATTCAGGAGTAGCTGGCGAATCCTTTCCCCATCCTGCCCTTCAAAATTATTTTTCAGATATTTCATCAGATCTTTCCTGCTGATCTTTTCCTCTTCAAAGACAAGTTTTTTAACAGCTGCAAGGGAATTACCAAGATTGGCTATACCAACCTGAAGGCCTGAAATAAAATCATACACTGATCCACCTTCCTTGATAGTCCTGCCACGCCCGATGCAATCATCAACAAAAGCCGAACAAAGAATGTCAGGGACAAGCTCTTCGAGAGCGATATCTGCTGCTGTATCGATTTCGACGGATGCTCTGGTATAAAATTCTACCTGATGTTTCCAGGCATTCATAAGGTCATTGTAATCGACAAAATCTTCAAAATTGCCTGTCCCGCTGTGAAAGGTTTTTCCCGACATTGTATCGAGTCCATTGTTCATTGCAGCCAGAAAGACTCGCATGAAATTCAGGAAGCTCATACCTGTGCAACGGTATCCCCATTTGCCCGGAACAGCAATTTCAATACAACCTATTGCTGAATAATTATATGCATCCTCTTTACTTACACCCAGTTCAATAAGCGAGGGTATTACTATTTCGTCGTTGTTAAAGGCAGGCATCCCGAATCCTTTCTCAATAACCTTTACACATTCCATCATAAATTCATCACTGATATTTTTATGGAATCTGACAGAAAGATTTGGCTGGGTCAGTTTCATCATCCCCACAGAACGGAGTATCAGAAAACTCAGTTCGTTAACGGCATCCTTACCGTCAACAGTCTGGCCGCCTATAGTAACATTCTGGTAAAGAGGACCTCCTGCTGAATAGCGTGTATGTGACCATGGGCGTATTTTATTGACAGACAGAAGTTTTAACCATGTGTTCTCAAGAAGCTCCATTACAAAATCATCAGTGATCTTGCCCTCGATGATGTCATTTTTGTAAAAGTTGTAAAGATACTGGTCCATTCGACCCAGTGAGACAGAGTGCCCGTTACTTTCGATCTGGAGAACCAGTTGTACAAACAATGTAAGCTGTATTGCCTGATAGAAATCTTCCGGAGGATTATCCGTAAGATGCCCGCAGTTTTCGCTGATCTTTAGAAGTTCTGATTTTCTTTCAGGATCCGTCTCAGATTGAAACAATTCATAAGCAAGCTTCTCATATCTTTTAATAAACATCTGAAATGATCTGATGCCGGTTTCCAGGGCCTTGTAGAAATCTTGTTTTCTCGAATATTCAGGATCAGTCTCTTTAAGTGTTTGCATTATAATGACTACCTGTTCAAGATATCCACGAAGGCCGATCTGCAATATTCTTTCGAGATTAACGGCAATATGAGCATCTCCCGATGTAAGGTTACCTTCCGCCCTGATTATTCCCGATTCATGGATTTCCCTGTTTAAATCAGACATTAAAGAATAACCTCTTTCAATCACGGTTTTGCCTTGCCACCATTTGCAGATCTCCCTTAATTCCTGTTTTTGTTGTTCATTAATGAAGAATGCATCACCGGGTCGCTTGTCAAATTCATCAAGTTCATCAAGGATCCACCTGACCACATATTCCGGAAAGATGGGAGCAGCCCTGAGCTTTGATGACTGATTACCGACGATGAGTTCACCATCATTGATAAATATTGTCATTTCCTGTAAGGTCTTGTCCAGAGCTTTAGCTCGTCTGATTATTACAGGTAAAGATTCATTCTCATGATAAACCCTGGTATAGATCTTTGCTCTTTCGGTGCAAACCGTGGGCACCGCAGCAAGTATATTTTCCTTTAGCTTTGCTATCCGCTTCGTAATAAGGAAACTTTTTGTTTCTGATAACATATCATTCTACAATTTTAGCAACAAGTCCCTTTTCACAGGCATAATCAACAAAAGGTTCGAGATCAGATTTATTTATACTTTTATGTTTTTTATACTCATACTCAATACCAAGCAATCTGTATTTTTCTGCTCCGAGATTATGGAAGGGAATAAAATGAATTTCCTGGATGTTGTATAGTCCGGAGGTAAAGTCAATAATAGAATATATCTCCTGTTCAGAATAATTAAAAAGCGGAATGACAGGCACACGGATAATAAATCCGGCTTCTGTTTCATTCAGCTTCTTGATATTATCCATTACCAGCCGGGCTTCACCTCCGGTAAAACGTCTGAATTTCTCTGAATCAGTATGCTTCAGATCGGCCAGAAACATATCTATAATGCCAGTATATTCTTCAATTATTTTCCATTCTACATGAAGTGATGTTTCAATGGAGATATGAATGCCGAGATTTTTAAGCTTAATTATTAATTCTCTTAAATCCGGTCCCTGTGAGAACGGTTCTCCTCCTGTAAGGGTTACACCCCCTTTACAGTAGTAGAAAAATGGAATGTCTTTTTCGACTTCATGAATAATTTGTTCAACACTTTTCATTTCTCCGTTCACGACAAGTGCTTTGGAAGGACATATTTCAGAATATTTGGTGACGTCGGATACTAAATTTCGGTTAATTACCGGGTTACCATTGTTCATGTGTATTACACCACTATCAATATTTGCACAATCTCCAAATCCCCGGCATAACCTCTTATCGTACATAAGTGAAGGTGAATGATCCTGACTTTCGGGATTATTACACCACTGGCATCGCAGAGGGCAACCTTTGAAAAAAATGTTGGTTCGTATTCCTTCTCCGTCATGAATTGAGTATCTCTGTATATTAAAGGTAGTCAGCATAATGATTATAGCTCAACTCCTGAACGCACCAGTGGTAAATGTTAGTAATCTGCAAATTAAGCGAAAATGAGCTTAGTTACCTATGAAAAATGACATTTATTAATGTTCAACCTTTAAGATGGCAGGTTGTGAGTGGCAAATGACATCAATGAGGTTCTGAACCAGGCAGACTGATATTATCAACTATTTTTTGAATTTCCAGCCGGCGTGTTGTAATTTCATCAATCAGGGGCTTATTTATGACTGATTTCCACCAGTAACGAATTCTATTAAATCTCTCCTTTACGATTTCCTGATAAAATAATACAAGATATCCTGTAACGGGAACAAACAGTCCAAGTAGCAATCCCATCCAGCCTGCAAAAACAGCAGCCAATATCAGTATAACCGGGAAGTAGATCAGGTAAAGGAGGGTTCCTGAGCTGATATAAACGGAGCTGTAAAATCTCAAATCTTTAATGAGTTTATTGCAGATGGAGCGTGGTATAATAAAGGGTAAAAGGTTACTTATGTAGCCTGCTATAAAGACCGGTAATCCTGCAATTATTGTGAAGTATCTTAGCCAGCCCCAGTCAAGCTTTCTGGCAATATTCTCGTCTGTCAGGTGATTTGAATCAAGGAGGTCAGTATATTCTTTTACTTTTTGCTTTAGTGAAGCAATTGTCTCCTTTGATATGTTGCTTAGATAATTAATCTTTTCACTCACTGATTTCTCAAGTATTCTCCGGTCGTCTGAATCGAATCTCCATTTAAAGAATGGCAGGATCAGATTATTTCTTGTCATGATGAATAATTTTTCTGCAAGCCAGTCATTCGCCGGATCCTCAATAATAATGACTTCTTTGCGAAGACCTGCAGCACATTTTTCATTAAATGCAAGGAGTGCTTTTGCAGGATGTTCTTTATATAAATCTTTAAGTTCTTTAATACTGAAGGGATCATGGAAATTTATCATCACCTCTTTCCTGAACTTTGCAGGATAGGTATAATTTATTCCGACAGGGACTATATGAACATCAAGGCCATATTTTTCTTCAGCTCCAAATGCTAATCTGGCGGTTCCTTTCCTGAGTTTCTGAAGGCGCTTTTCCTGAACACAGGTTCCTTCGGAGAACATTATAAAATTTCCGTTTTTTTTCAGGATATCGTAGATATCGGAAAAAGTTTCGAGATTTTTATGGACATTTTCAAGACCTTCCTCGATCCTGTAAACAGGAGCTACATTCAGTTCATGAAGACAGAAACGGGCAAATGACTTCCTGAACATATCAGCCCTCATAGTGAAATGTATAGGCTGCGGCAGATATGATCCGACCAGTATCCCGTCCATAAAGGAATTCTGGTGATTGCCTACAAAAAGCAGAGGTTTGTCAAGAGGCACTTTTTTCAGGTTCGAATAAAATATGCGGCGGAAAAATACTCTGAAGGTGAATGGCGGAAGTATGTATTTTAAAAATCTGGAAAACATATTTTGAGAATATTCAGGGATTAACTATAAAAATATTTTTGTAAACATTAATACCCCGTGGTTAATATACACACAAATATCTTTTCAGCATTCCCGCAAGTATATTTTTTTTATTGAAAGGATTCATTTATAGATGATTGTGGATATAATTACTTAGTTGTAATGAGTATAAAAGCTTATACGATTTTATAATCATCCTGCTGATTGCGGAAAGTGTAATTAAATATTATGTTTGGATTATTATTGTTTATTGTTATTTTTGGGCAGCTTAACAACCTTCCCGGTAATTAGTTATGGATCTTACACGGAGGATACGCGATCAAATAATGAAGGGACGCCTTATGTTTGTTTACAGGGGTGTAGTGACCAGTGAGAATTCAATTCCACTTCTAATGTTACTTGAAAAGGAGATGGTGGGTTCGGAATTTGGTTTTCTTGGGAGGAAGAGGCTTTTCATGTTTGTACTTGAAAGTCTGCAGAATGTTTCGCGGCACAGTGACAGGAACCAGTATTCAGAAATGTCATTAGTAGTGTACTCAAAAAATAACGGTGGCTATACAGTTACCACAGGAAATGTGATAGGAACAGATCAGATTGATAATCTTAAATCAAGGCTGGATAAAATAAATAATCTGGAAATTAATGATCTAAGAAATGTTTACAGACAGATGCTCAGCACAGCTGAGTTCAGCACAAAAGGAGGTGCAGGTCTGGGCCTGATTGAAATGGCAAAAACCACCGGAAACAAACTCGATTATGATTTTGTAACAGTTGATAAAGATTATTCCTATTTTATTCTGAGCAAGACTGTTGATTCAGTGGGTGCCGGAGTACATGATGGAGAAAGGTCAAATTCTTTTCGCGGTAAAGCAGTCAGGCAGCTTGAAAGGCTTATGGCTGATAATAATGTATGTCTGATATGGTCGGGGCATATTTCGCCCGATGTGGGCAAGGAGGTTTTATCGTTAACAGAGACTAAACTTACTGAAAAGTATACAGTTTCAAATATCAGGAAAAGAGTATTCAGTATCCTGGTTGAGATTCTCGATAATGTTGCAAAATACAGTCCCGGACGTGAACCGGAAGAGCAATTAGGAATGCCTGTGGCAATGATCAGGCATGAAAATAATAATTTCATACTTTCGACAGGTAATCTTATTCCGAATACTCAGGTGGAAGATCTTAAGGAAAAACTTGATACAATAAACAGATATGATAAGGCCGGACTCAAGGAACTTTTTTTGAAATCACTCTCCGACCAGAATATAGGTTCCGACAGCACGGGCAATATGGGATTAATACATATGGCAAGAAAATCGGGGAGTAAATTAAAATATACATTCGAATCAGTTAATGACAAATATTCCTATTTTATCCTTACAGTTAAGGTGATGAGTTATCTTGATTAATCGATTAACCGGAGTGCCAGCTCTTTACCATTCCATTCCGCAAAGCTGCAGTTTTTTACCCAATCGCCGAGGAAAATTATTTCCGGACCTTGTTGTAACTTATAGGTCATTGCAAGATGACGGTGACCATAAATAAAATAATCAATATTGTTATTTTCCAGAATTGATTTGGAATACCTGATCAGGGCCTCCTTTTCTTCACCCAGAAAATCGAGTTTAATACCTTTTCCCAACCGGGAATTTAATGACCATCTATGTCCGATCCTAACTCCGATTGACGGATGGAGTGCGGAATATAATTTGCGCATTGGTTTATTTCTGAATATTGAAAGAAGGATTTTGTAACCTGTATCGTCTGAGCCAAGTCCTTCTCCATGTGCAAGATGAAATGTTATACCGTTAAAAGAAGTTGTAAACGGACCGGTATGAATTGTCATACCGCATTCACCGGAAAGGTAATCGGACACCCACATATCATGGTTTCCTGTAAAGAAATGAACCGGGATACCCGAATCGGTTATTGATGCAATTGTTCCGAGAAATCGTGTAAAGCCACGCGGGACAACATGTTTATATTCCCACCAGAAATCAAATATATCACCAAGCAGATATATTTCACCGGCGTCGTGAGCTATTTCATTGAGCCATCTGACAATTTTTTTCTCCCGTTCAACCGGTACTGAGCCGGCAGTTAATCCAAGGTGGAAGTCGGAAGCAAAGTATATTTTCTCATTGTCATTCAAGACAGAGTTCTAGTTGTTAAATAATTGATCAAGTTTTATCTGTAGTGATCTGCCAAAAAGATTAAATGCGATGATCTGTCCTTTTTTATCGAACAGGTAGTTTGCTGGTAGACTTTTAACATTAAATAGTCTGGCATTTACCGGATTAAGCGGATCATCCTCCCGTGTGTTTATCCATGGTAACTCATCAAATCTGACAGCTCTTTTCCAGTCTTCTTCACTCTGGTCAAGGTTTATCTGATAGATTTCAAAACCATACCGGTTATATCTTCTGTAAAATTCTTTCAATTGAAGATTGTCTGCAATACAATCTTTTGATGTAACTGACCAGAATGTTACAAGCACATACTTTCCTCTCAGGGATGAGAGTGCAATTCTGTTACCGTTAATATCTTTTAAATCGGGATCAAGTTTAGTCTCAGGTATTGTATCAGCCATTTGCTGGATCTGCTGGGTATACATTCTGTTCATTTCCTTGCTAAGGTCACGGGCGAGAGCCTGGACATGTTTTGAGCCGGGATAAAAATGAACCAGCGAATCTGCAACGATTTTCAGATATTGAAGATCGCGGGGCTCATAAAGAACATACATGTCATCATCAATTTTCTGATATAAAGCTTTTATTGAGGCCATGGAACTGATATTCCCTATGATGAATTCGATGTTCTTCTTACGCTGCTCCTTTATCAGGGAGTTAAACTGTGATTCAAGTTCGGGTCCCCTCTCTTCAAATCCGGGTTCCTTTGCAGCTTTTTCATAAATATTTCTTAAAGAATCCAGTTTTCTTTTTGTATCCGCAAGTCTTAGATCAAGCATCTTTACCTGTTCCGAACCTTTGGACCCTGTTATTGAGTAATCTCCGAAAAGTTTGTCCTCTTTAAATTCAAGATTGATCTTTTCTCCGGGTTCAGCAAGAAGGTTAACAAAATCAGAATCTGAATATTCCAGCTGGTAAAAATCCGGTTCAGACGCCCTGACCTTGAATGAGAATTTTCCTTTTTTACTGATTTTAGATGAATCGATTATTACAGGTTTATCTACATCCACCCTGGTAAGATAAATGACTTTCCGGGTAACTTTTTTAATAACTCCTTTTACTGTGAATGTCTTATTATTCTGGCAGCCTGTTATGATTGTAATTGTAATCAGAAATATCAGGAATCTTTTCATTATGAAGACAAGTTACCGGGTTACTAATATATTTCAGCCTATTTGAAGAGTTCAGCAAGTGTTGCTTTCAGTTCGTTTCCCCTCAGGTTTGAGCCAATGATCCGTCCTTCCCTGTCAAGCAGCAGGTTGTAAGGGATGGAGGTTATATTATATAATGGAACAACAGCTGAATTCCAGTATTTAACATCGCTTACATGAATCCATTTATCCAGGTTATCATCCCTTATACCTCTAATCCATGCTTCTTTCGACTTATCAAGAGATACCTGGAAAATCTCGAATCCTTTTTTATAGTACAGATCATAAACTTCAACAAGGTTAGGATTTTCATTTCTGCACGGTGGGCACCATGAGGCCCAGAAATCTAGTAAAACAACCGATCCACGGGTTGATGAGAGCTTTATTGTATCGCCTTCCGGTGAAGGAAGGGATATCTCAGGAGCTTCCATCCCTTCTGCAGAAACCAGAGGTGTTGAGTTTTCATACTCATATCTGGCAGCTAACTCCTGAATTTGTTGGTGGAGTGAGATTACTGGGTCATAATCAGGGTATTGACTATACATGGCGGAGTCAACTTTAATAAAATACCTAAGGTCCTCACCCGGATCAAGCACATAAACATTGGGTGCAACCTGTTGATAGAGAGCCATCAGGCTTACCAGGGAAGAGATGTTATCATCAATGTACTTTTTTGTGTAAGCGTTTATTTCGTCAAGATAATTTTGCGCCAGGCTATTCAGTGAATCAATAACTTCAGGTAGATCAGGATTGTCGATATTTATCCTGTAGATTTCACTCAGGGATTGAAGATCCTCAATGGTTTTTCGGAGTCTCCGGTTGTATTCCACCAGTAATTCTGTTCCAGTAGATCCCGTTACAGATATTGGATAATTCAATGAATCGTAGCTGGCTGATAATTTTATTTTCTCCCCCGGCTCAAAAAGCATTGTGCAAAAGTTATTTTCATTAATTTTGAGCAGGTAAAAAGAGGGTTGTTTTACTACTCTTTGAAAGTTGAAATTTCCATCATTAGATATTATGGCAGAATCGACTGTAATAAGCTCATTTGATTTGAGTTCATCAAGGAAAATATATGTTCCGGGTAATGGATTTTTTAGTGTGCCGGTTAATTGTACTTCTTTGTTTCTGCAACCTGTAAAGGCTATTAAAGTGAATAAAAACAGGATCAGCTTATTATACATTAAGTCAGAAATTGATTGATAAATATTTTAAATATTGAAATGCAAAGTTATTCTTTTTTTTATCCGTCCCTACACAAACAAATTTTTAACATAATTTATAATATTATCATATAAGGAAAATTGATATTAAACATTTTTCATAAGGAAGATATGTTTGCAATGTTTAATAAAAATAGATACCTTAATAAACTTTTTATGTTGGATCAAACAAAATTTTTATGAGTTACATTAAATTCGAGAAGGGGCAGGTTGTCAATCTGGAATATTCACTTACGAGGGAAATTATAAGGACAAACCGGGCAGGATCCTATTCATCATATACAATAATAGGATGTAATACGCGCAAGTATCATGGATTACTTGTATGCCCGGTAGATGAACTCGGGGGGGACAGATATGTTCTTCTGTCATCTCTTGATATTACAGTGGTAAATAATGATAGTTCATTTAATACAGGTATCAGAAAGTACAAGGGCGAATACTTCAGTCCGAAAGGTCATAAATATCTGGAAGATCTGGAGATTGAAACTATCCCTGTCAGGATTTACAGGGTAGGCGGTGTTATTCTGAAGCACGAAAGATTGCTTGTACATTATGAGGAACAATTTCTTTCCAGGGTTACAATAATGGAAGCTTCTGAGCCAATGAAACTCCAGGTAAGGCCATTTCTTGCATTCAGGAATATTCACTCTCTGACATATGCCAATATGGGTGCCAATACAAAAATTGAATTTATTAATAACGGTATCAGGACAAAACTCTATGACGGATTTCCGTATTTGAATTTACAGTTGTCAACCAAAGCTGAGTTTATTCATGTCCCGGACTGGTATCTTGGAGTGGAATATATTGAAGAACAGAAAAGAGGGTATGATTATTCAGAGGATCTTTTTACCCCGGGGTATTTTGAAGTTGAAGCAAGAGAAGGAGATGTAATTGTTTTTTCAGCATCGACAAAAGAGGAAAAGCCATCGGGTCTGAAAACAAAGTTCACCAAGACCGTAACAGGCAAAATACCCAGAAACAGTTTTATTAATTGTCTGAGAAATGCTGCTCAGCAGTTTATCGAAAAAAGACACGGGAAGACTTTCATTATTGCAGGGTATCCATGGTTCGGAGCGTGGGGAAGAGATACTTTTATTGCTCTTCCGGGGCTTGCACTGGCAAGGCATAAGCTTGTGCTTTATCGAGAAGTCCTTGATACACAGGTTGACAGGATGAAAAACGGCTTGTTCCCCAACATGGGAGATGACAGTAATCCTGCCTTTAATTCAGTTGATGCACCGCTTTGGTTTTTCTGGTCGGTGCAGCAGTATCTTGAGAAGGGGGGTACTGATGCATGGGAACGTTACGGAGAGGCTGCGAAATCGGTGCTTTATGCCTATAAGAACGGAACAGCTTTTAATATTCATATGAGAGAAAACGGCCTCATATATGCAGATGCCCCCGGGAAAGCACTCACATGGATGGATGCTGTTGTAAACGGGATTCCGGTAACCCCGCGTAACGGTTATGCAGTTGAGATCAACGCTCTCTGGTATAATGCCATTTGTTTTTCACTTGAGATGGCAAAGGAGGTAAAAGACAAAATATTTATAAAAGATTTTGAGGCATTGCCAGATCTGATATATCAATCTTTCCATGAATTATTCTGTGATCACGAACGCGGTTATCTTGCCGATTATGTCAATGATGAGGAAGGGAAGAATCACTTTGTCAGACCAAATATGGTTATTGCTGTCTCTCTGCCTTATTCGATGCTGAACAAGGAACAAATGCAAAGAGTACTGGAAATTGCAGATAAAGAGCTTGTTACTCCGAGAGGATTAAGGACACTTTCCCCGGGAAACAAATCTTATAAAGGTATTTATATGGGGAACCAGGAAGAACGAGATAAAGCTTATCATCAGGGTACTGTTTGGCCCTGGTTTCTGGGTCCGTTCTGTGAAGGCTGGTTGAGAGTGTATGGCAAACAGGGTGTACATAAGGTAAAGAAAATGATATATGAACTCGAAGATGTAATGAGTGAACACGGGGTTACAACCATCTCCGAGATTTATGACGGAGATCCTCCGCATGATCCCAGGGGAGCTATTAGCCAGGCCTGGAGTATTGGTGAAGTACTGAGGGTGATTGATCTTCTTGAAACAAAATATGCAAATCTTTAAAGAAGCTATGATATGCGTGTATTGATGTTTGGATGGGAATTCCCGCCACATATTTCCGGCGGGTTGGGTACAGCCAGTTATGGTCTTACTAAAGGAATGTCAAAACTGGAGGGCCTGGATGTTATTTTTGTTGTGCCAAAAGCATGGGGAGATGAAGATCAGTCAGGTGTACGACTGATTGGAGCAAATAAGGTGCCTGTAGCATTCAAAACAGTCTATTATAAAGGATTCCGTCGACCAATAGAAAAGATTGAGGTGTCATCAAAAATAGTTCCTTATACCGATCCTGATGATTTCTGGAAAAGAATCAAATCTGATGTGACAGAATACAACCTTTATGTCCAGATAAACAATAAAGGTATGGTCGATTTCTCAGGGAAGTATGACACAACACTTATGGACGAGATATACAAGTATTCAGTTGTTGCATCTGTAATAGCTGAAGAAAATGAATTTGACATAATACATGCACACGACTGGCTTGCATACCCTGCCGGAATAGCCGCAATGAAAGTTTCAGGCAAACCTCTCATAATTCATATCCATGCCACAGATTTCGACAGGAGCGGAGGCAATGTCAATCCTGATGTTTATCATATAGAAAAGAGAGGAATGGATGCAGCCTCTAAGATTATCACAGTCAGCAACAGGACCAGAGATATAGTGGTAAGTAAATATCAAATTGATCCGGACAAGGTGGAGACGGTATATAATGCAGTAGAACCGGTAAGAATATCGGAAGACCTTGTGGTGGAAAAAGGTTTTGATGAAAAGATAGTGACTTTCCTTGGCAGAATAACCCTCCAGAAAGGCCCCGAGTATTTTATAGAAGCTGCTAACAAAGTATTGAAGGTTATGCCTGATGTGCGATTTGTCATGGCAGGATCGGGGGATATGATGGAACGAATGATGAGAAGGGCTGCTTATCTGAAAATAACCGACCGCTTTCATTTTACTGGATTCCTTAAAGGGAAAGACGTTTTTACAATGCTGGTTATGAGTGATGTATATATTATGCCTTCTGTGTCGGAACCATTCGGCATATCACCTCTGGAGGCAATTCAGTCAAACGTACCTGTCATTATCAGCAAACAGTCGGGCGTTGCTGAAATACTCACCCATGCAGTAAAGATTGATTTCTGGGATATTGATGCAATGGCTGATGCTATTTACGGGATCCTTAAATATCCTGCCCTGCCTAAAATGTTCATCAGGAATGGGAAGGAAGAAGTTATAAGACTTAAATGGGATAATTCCGCAAGGCATGTAAAGGATATCTATGAAAGAGTAATAAGGCAATATAAGAATTAAGATATGAGTGCAGTACAGAAAAAAGCAATTTGCTTTTACTTTCAGGTTCATCAGCCTTTCCGGCTAAAACGATACAGGTTCTTTGACCTGGGACATGATCATTATTATTATGATGATTTTTCCAATGAATCCATCATGAGAAAGGTTGCAGAGAATTGTTATCTCCCTGCTAATGAAATTATCCTTGATTTAATCCTGAAGCATAAAGGTAAGTTTAAAGTTACTTTCTCTCTTACAGGATTAGTCATTAACCAGTTCAGACTATATGCCCCTGAAGTGCTGGAATCGTTCAGGAAACTGGCAGAAACCGGAATGGTGGAATTTCTGGCTGAAACAAACTCTCATTCACTTGCATCTCTTAAGAGCAGAACTGAGTTTGAACGACAGATTACTGTACATAAAGAGATGATGAAAGAGTTTCTGGGTGTTGATACAACCTCATTCCGTAATACAGAGATGATTTATTCCGACCAGATTGGTTCGTGGATAGCAGGAATGGGATTTAAATCAGTTTTGACTGAAGGTGCAAAGCATGTACTTGGATGGAAGAGTCCTAATTACTTGTATTGCAATGCATTAAATCCAAGGCTAAAGGTTCTTCTAAGAAACTTTGTGCTGAGTGATGATATTGCTTTCAGATTTTCAAACAGGGAATGGAATGAATGGCCGTTAACAACTGACAAATATGCTTCGTGGCTTAACAAGATTGCATCTAAAAGTGAACTTGTAAATGTTTTTCTTGACTATGAAACCTTTGGAGAACACAGCCATAAAGAGACAGGTATCTTCGATTTTCTTCGTCATCTGCCGGGCTCAATTCTTAAGAAAACGCCATACAGATTTATGACTCCGACAGAAGTGGCCGCAACATTACAGCCTGTAGCTGCTATCAGTGTCCCGTCTCCTATCTCATGGGCCGATGAGGAACGTGATCTTACTGCATGGAATGGTAACGAACTTCAGATTGCTGCACTTGATAAGCTCTATGAACTATCAGACAAGATCGCAACCTGCCCCGATGATCAGATAAAGAAAGACTGGGATTATTTACAATCAAGTGATCATTTTTATTATATGGCTACAAAATTCTTTTCCGATGGTGTTGTACACGCTTATTTTAATCCATATGAAACACCCTATGACGCATTCATGAATTATATGAATATTCTCAGCGATTTTGAAATAAGACTTAACAGGTATTTTATCAACATTGACGAACAACATGAGATTGCCAAACTTAATTTGCTTATAAGAGAAAAAGAACAGATTATTGATCAGCAGACTGCTGAACTCGAGATATTAAAAACTAAAACCAGCAGAGGCAGAACAGGAGTCAGGTCTGCTGGTGAAAAATCGCCTCAAACAGCCACGAAAACAAAAACTAAAAGGACCTCCGCAGCGAAATCGGAAGTGAAAAGTAACAAAAGAAAAAAAACCACACAGGAGAACCCTTTGAATATCGGAAAAAAGGGCAAAAAATAATTATTACCAAATCCAAAAATAAATAAAAATATATAATGAAGGTTGAACTGATTTTTGAAACCAGCTGGGAGGTTTGTAACAAAGTTGGGGGTATACATACAGTTATTTCTACAAAAGTACTGAATATTATCAATGAACTCAGAGATAATTATATACTCATAGGTCCGGATGTATGGAGGGAAGAGGTTACAAATCCGGAGTTTATACCTGATGAATCGCTTTTTAATGAATGGAAAACAATAGCTGCTTCAGAGGGATTAAGAGTTAAGACAGGCAGATGGAACATTGCCGGAAAGCCAATAGTAATTCTAATTGATTTCACACCTTATTTTGGTCAGCAGAATGAGATCTTTGCCCACTTATGGGAAACATACAAGCTCGACAGCATCTCAGGCCAGTGGGATTATGTTGAACCGGCGCTGTTCGGTTATTCAGCAGGAAAGGTAATTGACAGCTTTACTTCATTTTACCATGATAATAATAATATCGTTGCCCAGTTTCATGAGTGGATGACAGGAACCGGCATACTTTACATTGAAGAAAATGCACCATGGATTGCCACTGTGTTCACATCCCACGCTACTGTTCTCGGCCGCTGCATTGCCGGGAACAACAGACCATTGTATGGTAAGATGAAAGAATACAATCCGCAACAAATAGCACGTGAATTCAATATAGTGGCCAAACAGTCGCTTGAAAAGATGACCGCCTCAGTGGCGGATGTTTTTACAACAGTCAGCGAGATAACTTCAAGGGAATGTGCATTCTTCCTTGGCAAGGAAGTGGATATTGTCACACCTAATGGTTTTGAAGACTCATTTGTTCCACACAGCGATATTTTTGAAGAAAAAAGAATCAATGCAAGGGAAAAACTCATTAAGGTGGCCGAATCTGTGCTTGGTTATTCCATTTCTGAAGATTGTATGCTTATAGCTAACAGCGGGAGATACGAGTTCAGGAATAAGGGAGTTGACATCTATATTGATTCTCTTGGTGAACTGAACAGGAATGACACTCTTTCAAAAGAATGTGTGGCCTTTCTCCTGATGCCTGCTTACCACAAAGGACCGCGGCAGGATTTGATAGATTATCTCTATAACAACGGATCAATTAACGGCATTGACAGGTTCCTTACGCACTGTCTTCATTACCCGTTGTCCGATCCGGTACTCCAGAGGATAAATGGGAATGGACTTCTCAATGATCAGGAATCAAAAGTAAAGATCATTTTTGTGCCTTCATATCTGAATGGCTATGACGGCATCTTTAATATGCCTTACTATGATCTGCTGATCGGTTTCGATCTGACCGTTTTTCCTTCTTATTATGAACCCTGGGGCTATACCCCTCTTGAGAGCCTTATGTTTTCAATTCCAACGGTGACTACATCGCTTTCTGGATTCGGGCTATGGGTAAAAACATATTTTAAAGATCCAGGAAACGGAATTGCAATAATAGAGAGAACAGATAATAATGAACAGAAGGTAATAGAAGAAATTAAAAATTTTATCGGGAAGTTTAACGGGCTCACTGATAATGAGATAAAAGAAGCAAGAGAAAAAGCTCATACTATTTCAAGGATAGCAATGTGGGATAGTCTGGTGAAGCATTATTTCAGTGCGTACGAGATTGCCCTTACCCAGAGTATTGAAAGGCGAGAAGAACCCAGGGAGTTTATCACATTTGTTGAGGCTCCAGGTTTGCAGATCCGAAAGCCCCATCAGCTGCCGGTATGGAAGGATATATATGTTCAGAGTGATGTTCCTGAAAAACTGGCATCTCTTAAGGAGCTTGCCGGTAACCTCTGGTGGTCGTGGAATTCGGAGGCTGAAATATTATTTAAACGGATGGATCCGTCGCTTTGGGAGGAGGTCCGGCATAATCCGAAGCTGCTCCTCGAGAAAATTGATTATAAAAGACTCCTTGTGCTTGAAGATGATGATGAGTTTGTTACGGATCTGGATAGTGTTTATAACACTTTCAGAGCATATATGGATCGTCCTGTTGATAAGGAAAAACCTTCAATTGCCTATTTCAGTATGGAGTTCGGGATTCATCCCAGCATGAGATTATATTCGGGGGGGCTTGGTGTTCTGGCAGGCGATTATCTTAAAGAAGCGAGCGATTCAAATTTCAGTCTGACCGCTGTAGGACTTTTATACAGGTATGGTTATTTCCGACAAAAAATAGGGCCCAAAGGAGAACAGATTCCAATATATGAAGCTGAGGAGTTCTCCCATCTGCCTATTAATCCGGTAAAAGGTTCTGACGGCAATCACCTGTACGTAAGTATTGTATGGCCCGGCAGGACAGTTAAGATAAGGGTTTGGGAGGCAATGATTGGGAAGGTCCGACTCTTGCTGCTCGATACTGATTTTGAGGATAACCCGCCCGAGGACCGGTCAGTTACTCATCATCTTTACGGAGGTGATAACGAAAACAGGTTGAAGCAGGAACTGTTGCTCGGTATAGGTGGTATAAGGACTCTTACGACGCTGGGACTGAAACCAGATCTCTATCACAGTAATGAGGGACATTCAGCTTTTATAAGTCTTGAAAGGCTCAGAAGCCTTATTAATGACAAACATCTTACATTTAACCAGGCCCTTGAAGTAATCAGATCTTCCACACTTTTTACTACTCATACGCCGGTTCCTGCCGGACATGATGCGTTTGACGAGGATCTCCTGCGTAAATATATTTCACATTACCACAGCCGCCTGAATATTACATGGGATGAACTAATAGCACTTGGGCGCTGTGAAGGTAATACTGATAAAAAGTTCAATATGAGCTTTCTTGCTGCACGGATGTCACAGGAGTTAAATGGTGTCAGCAAGCTTCATGGTGAAGTAAGCCGGGGCATGTTTAGCAAACTCTGGCCCGGATATCTTAAGGAGGAACTTTATATTGGCCATGTGACCAACGGAGTTCATTATCCAACATGGGTAGCACCGGAATGGAGGGAGGTTTTCAGGGAAATTACCGGGGATATTAATTTTGACCAGACCGACAGGAATATATGGGAAAAGCTCTACAATCTCGATGACAGAAGAGTCTATGAGATAAAAACCAGCCTGAAAAAAAGTCTTTTCAGCCATATCAGAAAAAGGCTACAAACCGATATGATGGAAAAACATGTCAGTCCTCGTACCCTTTTGAATATAAGCAGTCATCTTAATGAAAAAGCTCTGACCATTGGATTTGCCCGTCGTTTTGCAACATATAAAAGGTCTGCGCTCCTTTTCAGGGATCTTGACAGGCTGGCAAAGCTGGTAAATAATCCCGATAAACCTGTGCAGTTTATTTATGCGGGAAAAGCTCATCCCCACGATAGTGGAGGCAACGACCTCCTAAGGAGGATTATAGAGGTATCACAGATGCCAAGATTTGCAGGCAAAGTAATATTTCTCGAGAATTACGATATTGAAATGGCAAAATATCTTGTACGCGGAGTCGATATCTGGCTTAATACGCCAACAAGACCTCTTGAAGCATCAGGCACCAGCGGAGAAAAATGTGTTATGAACGGGACAATCCATTTCAGTGTTCTGGACGGATGGTGGATTGAAGGTTATCGGGCATATGCAGGCTGGGCAATCCCCAAGAAAAGAACATTCACCAATCAGGATCTTCAGGATGATGTAGATGCCGAGACAGTCTATAACATGCTTGAATATGAAATAATACCTGCGTATTATTCATTTAATGAACAGGGTATTCCTGTTGAATGGATAAGCCTTATTAAGAATACGATGGTGAAAATTGCTCCAGAATTTACCATGAAAAGAATGCTCGATGATTATTATGAGAAATACTATTCCAGACTCTGGAACAGGAACAAATATCTGACAGAAAGCGATTTCAGTCAGGCTAAAGCTCTTGCAGACTGGAAACAAAGGATGAGAGAGGAATGGGATAATATTGAAGTTATAAATTATAGTTTTGAACGGCCAGATGAGAATGTTTACAGATCAGGACAGGATTACAAAGCAGAGATAGCACTCGATATAAAAGGAATCCCTAAAGAACATGTAGGAGTAGAATTTATTATTACACACCAGAACCAGCAAGGCGAGTATGAATTTGTTGACAGCCAGGAGTTTAAATTAATCAGTTGTAAAAACGGGAAATGTTTCTACAGGGTTAATCTCGTTCCGGAAAAAGCAGGCACATTCTTTTACGGGATCAGGATCTATCCCAAGCATAAAGATCTTCCTCACAAACAGGATTTTTATCTTCTGCGATGGATTGATTAAAGATCTGTTGCCTTCCTTATAATCTCGCTTTTCAGTACAATAGCTGTTCTTGTAGGCAAATACAGGTACAGATAGAGAGGCTGGCTTATATTGTACCTCTCTGCTTTACGTATTGACATGTAAGTCACATTTCTGTCGATTCTGTTATATCCACCGAAATCAGCATCATCAGTGTCGAGAATAATACGGAATTTACCACTCACAGGGATGCCGTAATCAGTAAAAGAGGCCGAGGGATGGAAGTTAAAGATGAATAATAAACCTGCTCTCATAAAAGCTATAACCTTATCATTATTATTCTCATATATCCTGGTTACAAAAAGATCGTCAAGCAGCCTGAATTCTTTCTGGAGTGTTACCATTTTCCTGTCGAATTCTGCAAGGTAAGAGTACTTAAGGTCCTTATTCCCGACCAGGTGCCACTGTCGCCGGGCATATTTATAACTCCAGTTATTACCTTCACGGGGAAAATCGATCCATTCAGGATGGCCGAATTCATTTCCCATAAAATTCAGATAACCACCTCCGGCTGCGCTGAAAGTTAATAGCCTGATCATTTTATGTAAAGCAATAGCGCGGTCCATTGTAAAGCTATGATGCGCTTTGGTCATACCGGTGTACATTTCGGAATCCAACATTCTGAATATAAGTGTTTTATCTCCTACAAGGGCCTGGTCATGCGATTCGCAATATGAGATAATCTTTTCTTCGGGACGGTGCTGTGTGAGTTCATGAATCAGATGACTCATATCCCAGTTCTCATCAGGAATCTCTTTTACCAGCTTAATCCAGAAATCGGGTACTCCCATCGAAAGTCTGTAATCAAAACCATAACCTTTTGTTGCAGTGTTTGTGGCAAGACCGGGCATACCGCTCATCTCCTCGGCAATTGTCAGTGCTCCCGGTCTGAAAGTATGTATCATCTTATTGGCGAGATAGAGATAAATAAGCGCATCCTCGTCCTGGTTACCATCAAAGTAGTCATTGTAAGAAACGAAGTTTTTTCCAAGCCCGTGATCATAATAAATCATGCTGGTTATACCATCAAACCTGAAACCATCAAATTTATATTCTTCCAGCCAGTATCTGCAATTCGAGAGTAAAAAATGGATTACTTTATCTTTTCCGTAATCAAAACACAGCGAGTCCCATGCTATATGGTTTCGTCTGTGATCTGTATGGAAATATTGCCCGGGAGTACCGTCAAACATCCCAAGTCCTTCATTTACATTTTTAACAGAATGGGAATGGACCAGATCCATAATCACCCTTATTCCGTAACTGTGAGCTTTATCGATCAGTGCCTTGAGATCTTCAGGTGTCCCGAACCTCGATGAGGCTGCAAAAAAACTGGAAACATGATATCCGAATGATCCGTAAAAAGGATGTTCCTGGATAGCCATCAACTGAATGGTATTGTATCCGGCCCTGGCTATGACAGGTAAAATATTGTCAGCAAATTCGCGATAAGTCCCAAGTTTTTCCTGTTCCGTTGCCATGCCCACATGAGCTTCATAAATAACCGGAGCAATATCAGGAACTTTGAATTCTTTGATTTTCCATTTATAGGGATCGGTGGGATCCCATACCTGAGAACAGAAGATTTTGGTCCTGTCATCCTGTACCAACCGGTTGGCATATGAAGGAATGCGTTCTCCTTTTCCACCTTGCCAGTGGACAGAGAGCTTGAACAGATCACCATGGAGCAGAGCGTCAGGCGGAAGATTTATCTCCCAGTCACCATTATCATTAATCCTTTCCAGCATATACTCAGGTTTTTCTTTCCAGCCGGTAAAAGCACCGGTGAGCCAGATACTTTTTGCATTCGGAGCCCACTCTCTGAATGTCCAGCCATTACTGTTGCGGTGAAGGCCATAATGATAATGACCCATCGCGAAATCCCACAGAGTACCTGTTCCCATGAGCTGTTTCTCCCTTAGCGAGCATTTGTTTATACGTTCTTCAATTATACCTATAAAAGGTTGAAGCCATGGATCGGATATGTAGTACTTTACCGGATTCATATCAAAAAGTAATTTGGAGATATTCCTATAAATGTACAAAATCTAATCAATTTAGAATGTTTTTCTCAAGTTTGACAATATTTCATTATCGATTGTCAAAGCATGGCATTTTTATATGGGCAGGTATAATCCGGCCCATATCCTCCTGGAGTGAAATGCAAAACGGGTTTGAGTGATCTGGTTTATAGAGTTATTTGCCCGTTAGCAGGCAATAAGATTAAGATTTTGACTATCTTTAAATATCAATATTCATATCCTGGTAACTCCAAATCAAAATATGTCAATTATGAAACTCGCATATATTGGAACTTATCCCCCCCGGGAATGCGGTATTGGTACCTTTACCATGAATCTATATAAATCTATGGTAATGGACAAAAAAACAGTTAAGGATTCAATTGAAGGATTCGTCATTGCCCTGAACGATCTTGAACAAACCTATGATTATCCTGAAGAAGTAAAACTAACAATTAGACAGGAGCATCAAAGAGATTATTTAGAGGCAGTAAAATTCATAAATCTCAGTGGCGCTGACCTTTGTATACTGGAACATGAATTTGGTATATTTGGCGGACAAAATGGTGTATATATTCTTCCTTTACTTCACCGACTGGAGATTCCCCTGGTTGTCACCCTTCACACAATTATAAAAAATCCCTCTTACAACGAAAAAGCTATATTGGTTGAAATATGCAAAATGGCCAATAAGATAGTAGTAATGAGCCATAAAGCCATTAAGTTTCTAACAACTATCTATAAGGTAGATAAAAGGAAAATTGTATATATTGAACATGGTGTGCCTGATATTCAGTTTAACCAGTACCAATCGAAAAAGGAGTTCAACCTGGGAAATAAGAAGGTCTTAATTACCTTTGGTTTTATAAGCCGAAATAAAGGGATTGAGACGGTAATCAAAGCATTACCAAAAGTTATTGAAAAGTATCCTGAAGTTTTATATATGGTTTTGGGGAAAACTCATCCTAATGTTCTCCGGTATTCCGGCGAAGAATACCGAATTTATCTTAAACGTTTAGTCAAAAGCCTTAACCTGAGCGAACATATTTTTTTCCTGAATGAGTTTATTGATCAAAAAGAATTGTTTAAATATTTATCCGCATCTGATATTTATGTTACACCCTATCTGAATGAAGCTCAGATTACCAGCGGTACACTTTCCTATGCAATAGGGGTGGGTTCAGCTGTTGTTTCAACACCTTACTGGCATGCAACAGAATTACTGGCGGATGGAAGGGGCAAGCTTTTTAAATTTAATGATTCAGATGAACTTTCAAATATTTTAGTTGAATTGTTGGATAAACCGGATGTATTGAAAATGCTCCGAAAAAAAGCATTTAATTATGGCAGAAAAATAACATGGCCCAGGACCGGAGAAAAATATATTGCAGTTGTTAATAAAGTTCTGACCGATAAACCTGTAGTTATTGCCAAAAAAGAAACCATTCTTGATCCGCTTGTCATACCTCCATTTTCGCTGGTTCATATTAAACGATTAACAGATGATACGGGGATCATTCAACATGCAAAATTTGGAATCCCAAATCTGAAAGAAGGATACTGCCTGGACGATAATGCAAGAGCCTTGCTTATGGCACTAATGGCATACAGGCAAAAAAAGGATCTTCTTGCCCTTGAATTAGCACCCATATATTTGAGTTATATTCATTATATGCAAAAAAAAGACGGCACATTCAGGAATTTGCTCAGTTTCAACAGGAACTTTCTCGATGAGGTTGGTTCAGAAGATTCATTCGGAAGAACCATCTGGGCACTTGGTTACTTGATTGGTAATGCACCTAACGATGCTTATTACCAAACCGGCAGACTAATATTCTTTGATGCATCCCAAAATTTTGAGAAACTTCAGTCTATAAGAGGTATTGCTAATACAATGGTAGGTATCAGTTATTACCTCCAGAGTAATCCATCTGATGACTCAATAACCGAAATATTAAGGAATCTTACCTATAAGTTAATCCAACATTATGAAGAAAATAGCTCTCCTAACTGGAAATGGTTTGAACAATTGCTGGCTTATGATAATGGGATGTTACCACTCGCTCTTTTACATTCGGCAGAAATATTTAAAGATTATGAAATAACTGATACTGCTTTGAACAGCATGAACTTTTTAACAGAAACTACACTTAAGGATGGTTATTTTTCAGCTATTGGCAATAAAAAATGGTATAAAAAAGATAGTGAACGTTCCATGTTTGCCCAACAGCCGGTGGATACCCTTGCTATGATCTTAATGTATCATCAGGCTTTTCATCTGACAAAAGATAAAGATTATCTTAATAAATTATTTACTTGCTTCATGTGGTTCCTTGGCGAAAATGATCTTAGAATGAATTTGTTCGATTTTGAAACCAAAGGCTGTTGCGATGGCTTTGAAAGATATGGGGTAAATCGAAACCAGGGTGCCGAAAGTTCACTTGCCTATTTGATCTCTCACTTAACAGTTCTGCAGGCCTTTGAAGAATTTGAAAAATAGATTTAGGACAACTTCAACTGTAGTGTAATGAAAATTATCTATAAAATATGTTAATTAAAAGATATCACAATAATCCAATCCTTACAAAGGATGATGTGCCTTATCCGGTTGCTACCGTACATAATGCAGGTGTTGTAAAATTTGAAGATAGGTATATAATGATTTTCCGGTCTCATAAACTTAACGGAAGAAGTATATTGGGCAAAGCAGAAAGTAATGACGGATTTAATTTTAAAGTAGATAAAGAACCTTTCATGGTTCCTGCTACTGAAGGTATATTCAAAGAATATGAGGAGTACGGTATTGAAGACCCAAGGATTATTTTTCTTGATGGTGAATATCTTATAACTTACAGTGCCTATTCCCGGTATGGCGTACGTATTGGCCTTGCTAAAACTAAGGATTTAAAATCCGTTGAACGGTTTTCCCTTATCACTGAAGCTGATTTTCGTAATGTTGTAATCTTTCCTGAGAAGTTTAACGGTTTATACGCACGGCTCGACCGTCCTCATTCTGAAATATCACCCTGGTCAATCTGGATTTCCTATTCTCCCGACCTGAAGTATTGGGGTGATTCAAAACTAATTATGAAGCCTGTTAAGTATCATTGGGATGAAATGAAAATAGGTCCCGGAGCGCCTCCGATTAAAACTGCACGTGGCTGGTTAAACATTTATCACGGTGTATTCTCTACCATGGACGGATGTGTTTACAGACTGGGTGTTGCATTACATAATCTTGAAGATCCTTCGCAAATAATTGCTGTTGGCGATGAATGGATTTTACAACCGGAAGAAGCTTATGAAGTAACTGGTTATGTGCATAATGTAGTGTTCACCTGCGGAACAGTACCCGAAGAAGATGGAAGTATTAAAATCTATTGGGGTGGCGCCGATAAAGTGATGTGTGTGGGTATAGCAAATATAGATGATCTTGTTGATCATTGTTTGAATAACTCAAGAAAAGCATTTTAGTTGTCCGTTATAAGTAATAAAGAAGAAAGTCTAAATCCTTCTATGCTTAAATATGAAAATAGCTGTATTATCACCTATTGCATGGCGAACTCCTCCCCGTAAGTATGGACCGTGGGAACAGGTTGCTTCAAATATTACCGAAGGCCTGCTTGAAAATGGAATAAATGTTACTCTATTTGCTACTGCTGATTCCATAACAAAAGGCAAACTAGAATCTGTGTGTGAACATTCCTATTCAGAACACACAGAGCTTGATCCCAAAGTATGTGAGTGCCTTCATATAAGCAACATGATGGAGAAGGCAGATAAATTCGATTTAATTCATAATAATTATGATTTTCTTCCATTAACTTATTCGCATTTGATAAGAACACCTATGGTAACTACTATTCATGGGTTTTCTTCTCCAAAAATTCTTCCGGTTTATAAAAAGTATAATAGTACTAACACCTACGTTTCTATTAGTAATTCTGATCGTAGCCCTGAGCTTGATTACGCTGCAACAGTTTACAATGGAATTAATACCGATGAATTTACATTCCGTTCCGAGCCAAAAGATTATCTGCTGTTTTTCGGGAGAATTCATCCCGAAAAGGGAACCTCTGAATCCATTCAGATAGCAAAGCAATCTGGAAGAAGATTAATTATTTCCGGTTATATTCAGAATCAGGAATATTTTGACGGTAAGATTAAACCATTCATTAATGATAATGACATTGTATATGTTGGTAATTCCGGACCAAAGGAAAGGGATAAACTACTGGGTGAGGCTTATGCACTTTTACATCCGATTAGTTTTGAGGAACCTTTCGGATTAAGCGTCGTAGAATCAATGCTTTGTGGAACACCAGTTATCGCATTTAACAAAGGCTCCATGCCGGAATTAATCCTTGATGGGAAGACCGGATATTTAATAAATACTACCGACGATGCAGTAGTAGCGGTAAATAATATTAGATCAATTAACAGAGAATATTGCAGGGAGTATGCTGCTTCAAAATTCAGTCGTCAAAAAATGATTGAAGGATATCTGGAGGTTTATAAGAAGATTTTAGAAACAAAAAAGTAGTAGTCATATCAACTGCTGCTGCTATTTTAAGTTCTTAAGTTCATTCAGGAGTTCATCTAAATTAATAGAAGCGTAAGCAGATGCATAGTCTGACATGCCAAAAGGAACAATCAGATTACTATTGTGGATAATAGAACCACAAGAGTAGACAACATTGGGTACATATCCTTCCCTTTCTTCAGCGTTGGGAGCCAATAAAGGTGTCTTTAACCTGCCAATTTCTTTTTCAGGATTATCAAGTTCATATAATGATGCTCCTAATACGTATTCCCTCATGGGTCCTACTCCGTGTGTAATTACCAGCCAACCTTCTTCCGTCTCGATAGGGGAGCCGCAATTTCCAATCTGTACCAGATCCCAGTGAAATTTTGGCTTCTGAATTAGTTTAGCTTCGCGCCAGATATTTATATTATCTGAATAAGCTATATAATTATTCACTCCATCTGTTCTGCACAGCATAGCATATTTCCCTTTGATTTTCCTGGGGAACAATGCCATTCCTTTGTTCCGCGCAATTTCACCATGAATGGGCAAACCTTTGAAATTATAGAAATTTTTAGTCTCGAGTAACCTTGGTAATATTGTTATGCCGTCATAGGCAGTATAGGTAGCAAAGTAGGTTACTTCACCGTTATCATCTGTGAATTTAACAAAACGTGCATCTTCAATGCCATTTCTTTCAGTTTCGGATGTTGGAAAAATAACTCTCTCAGAAATTGCCGAATCAAGTGAAAATTCGAGTTCGTAGTGAGATTTCGCCAGCCACATCATTTGATTGATGATTAATTTTCTATTTGGTGAAATTTGATGTGTATCTTCTATCTCTTCTACTGCCCTTTTCAATTCGCCATATGTAAAACTATCACCCAATTTTTCCAATACAAAGATCGGGGAAATTTTATTGTCGAAATCACTCATTTCATCCAGCTTTCTTATAAATGATTTTTTATCGTAAATATGCCTTTTTATTCGCTCTGCTTCTGCCAGCATTTTGCCTACAGGTTCAATAATCAGGTTACTGTTTTTATCAATAATGCCTGAACGAAAAACAATAGACGAAATATGCCCTTCACCGGTTGCCCTGAAGCTAAAAATCAATCTTTTCTCATCCGGTCCTAATTCTGACTGATCCGGATCTTCCACGATGGACGGATTAAAAAAAGCTGCCGATTCGATGGAATATTCCCTTGTGAAATATGAACCTATAAGTGCTTTTCGCGATTGATTAAATTCGTTTTGTTTTATTTTCATCTCTTTGAATAGATTATCCAATTTATTTAAATGCGTTTCAAATATCATTGAGATATTTCTATGACGTTTGGAATAACCTCTGAGCACCTGACTTAATGCTATATTTACCTCGCTATCGGACATAGACAACACACTCTGGATAATATCCTTACTTCTTTCATTGGTAGTATAATTGAAGCGGGCGATTACCCTGCTGGGATCAGGAAAAAATCTGCTTTTCTTTCTGGTAACAGGAATTTGCATAGTTATCTGGTTTTATTATAAATTAATATGACTATCGGTAATCAATAACAAAAATAAACTAGTGCTTGAAAATCAATTATTTGCCCCAACCCTAAAGGGAGTAATTGATTTTGGCTGCGCCGAGCTCCTCCGCTTCGCGGAGTCGGTTCTTCGCACCCTTTAGGGTCAGGGGCTAACGAAGAAAATCAATAAAATTATGTTATTGATTCCAAGTACTCATATAAATTAATTTATAAATGTAGTATATTCAGAGAAAGTAATTAAGAAAGCTTTGAGTAATTGAACTTGTTTTTCAACTTAATATAGCAAAATAATAAATTTATATCTTAACTTAAGTTAGATACAAAAGATGTTCTGTTATGGTATATTATTTTTCAAGGGCTTTGCTAATTTTAAAGGCATAATTTAAAGAAATGGTCATTTATTATGGGTATGAAAACCTGAAATTCGTCAGGCCTGTTGTTACTCTGGGCATCTTTGACGGTGTACACAGGGGGCACAGAGCTCTTATGGATTATGTTGTATCGCGTGCAAAAGAAACTAAAGGCGATTCTGTCGTCATAACCCTCTCCCCTCATCCAAGACTGGTATTAACAGAAGCGAATGAGGAAATTGCCTACCTGACGACACTTGAAGAAAAGATTAAACTGCTTGGTGAAACAGACATTAACCATCTGGTCATTATTGAATTCACGAGTGAATTCAGTAATATCAGTGCCTGTGATTTTGTTCAAAACGTGCTTGTGGAGAAGCTCAGTACCAACCATCTTATTATTGGGTATGACCACCACTTCGGCAGACATGCGGAAGGGAATTATGATACTATTAAGCAATGTGCTGAGTCGCTTGATTTAAAAGTTGAAAATATTGAAGGTATCAGCTCAGTCAGTGGTATAATAAGTTCAACAGCTATCCGTGAAGCGTTACTTGGTGGCAGGCTTGAAGAGGCAAACAATTCTCTCGGGTATGATTACTCTTTGAAAGGGATAATCGTTGAAGGCCGCCGGCTGGGACGATCGATCGGATTTCCTACTGCCAACGTTAAACCGGTCGATGAGCATAAACTGATTCCCTGTAACGGAGTTTATGCTGTTATGGTTCAGCTTGATGGTAATTGGTTGCCGGGGGTTCTGAGTATTGGATTTAATCCGACTGTTAATAAAAGGATTAAGTCAAGAACCATCGAAGTTCATGTTTTCGATTTTGAGAAAGAGATATATGGTGCGGAGATCACTGTGGCTTTCCGGTACAGACTCAGGGATGAGGCCAGGTTTGAGACTATCGGACAACTTGTGCATCAGATGGAGCTCGACAGACAACAGGCCATGCGATTGTTATCCTGAATCCTAACTCTTGTTTTTTTATTATCTTTGGGTTCGGAATAAACGTTTTTATATTATTTATTAATGATGAATTTAGTTGTTGATACAATGCAATACAAAGTAAAGGATATTTCTCTCGCCGGTTTTGGCAGGAAAGAGATTGAAATTGCTGAAAAAGAGATGCCGGGTGTACTGGCACTAAGGAAGAAATATTCTTCCGCTAAACCTTTGCTTGGAGCAAGGATAACCGGTTCGCTCCACATGACTGTTCAAACCGCTGTTCTGATAGAGACCCTTAAGGAACTTGGTGCAGAGATGCGATGGGCAAGCTGTAATATTTTTTCAACACAGGACCATGCGGCAGCAGCAATAGCTGAAATGGGTATTCCGGTATTCGCATGGAAAGGGGAAACTCTTGAGGAATACTGGTGGTGTACAGCACAGGCTCTTTCGTATCCCGGTGGTAAAGGTCCTAACCTTATTGTTGATGACGGGGGTGATGCTTCATTGCTGTTGCATCTTGGATACAAAGCTGAGAATGATCCCGGAATACTTGATAAGAAGCCTGCAAACAGAGAAGAAGCAGCCATTCTTTCAACTCTGAAAGATCTCCTTACTAAAGATCCTGGTAAATGGCATCGTGCTGTCAGTGAGATGAAGGGTATATCGGAAGAGACCACTACAGGAGTTAACAGGTTATATCAGATGCTGGAGAAAGGTGAATTACTTGTTCCTGCAATAAACGTTAATGATTCTGTAACGAAATCAAAATTTGATAACCTTTACGGATGTCGTGAATCGCTTGCCGATGGTCTCAAGAGGGCAACCAATGTGATGATTGCAGGCAAGGTGGTTGTTGTATGCGGATATGGCGATGTGGGCAAAGGATGTGCGAAATCAATGAGAGCATACGGAGCCAGAGTGATAGTTACCGAGATTGATCCTATCTGTGCACTGCAGGCTGCAATGGAGGGTTTTGAAGTCAAGCCTGCCGAATATGCTCTTGATGAAGGAAATATCTTTGTGACAGCTACAGGTAACAGGGATGTTATCACTATCGATCATATGATAAAGATGAAAGACCAGTCGATTGTGTGTAATATCGGCCATTTCGACAATGAGATTCAGGTCGACAAACTGAACGCACTCGAGGGTATAGAGAAGATAAATATCAAACCTCAGGTTGATACATATATTTTTCCCGACGGACACGCTATCTTCCTTCTTGCTGAAGGAAGACTTGTTAATCTGGGGTGTGCAGCCGGGCACCCTTCATTTGTAATGAGTAATTCATTCAGTAACCAGGTACTTGCTCAGATCGACCTCTGGACAAACAATTATGAAATTGGTGTCTACAGGCTTCCAAAACAGCTCGATGAGGAGGTCGCAAGACTTCATCTGGAAAAACTTGGAGTACAGCTTACCACACTTACGACGGAACAGGCAAAATATATAGGTGTTCCAAAGGAGGGCCCCTTCAAACCGGACCATTACAGGTACTAGGATTTACTTATTCCAGACCCTGATAAGCCTGCCGTCAAAAGAGGTTTTATAATTCTTCAGGGGATATCTCCCTATTCCTGAAGATGGTGTGCCGGACACCAGAAGTTCATAGATTGTTCCACATTTCGGACATACGGCCTGTGTAAAGTCAACTTTAACCTTAATGCTCAGCCCGTTAACCGCATAATCATGAGGACATGTGCGGTCGTAAGCATAATAAGCATCAGGCCCGCTGAAAAGAATTATGCCATTTCCATCAAATCCGGCAGCACGATACCCTAAATTATTGGTACTGGCATCAATTGTATCGGAACCACCTATAGCAGTCAGGTTAACAAACTGCGGATCATAAAGATCGATAGTGAAGTCAACATAAACGTCCGGAATTACATCATAGGAATTCTTTCTGCAGGAAGAGAATGAAAATACAATTATGGTTGTAATTAAAAAAAATCTTATTTTTAAAACCTTGTACATTGATACCGGACCTGGATGCAAAAATAACATTAACAACGTGAATTTAAACGCCATAAGAAGATATTTATTGTAATTATTAGTTTATGAATAATTTATCAGTCAGAAAGTTCTTTATTCTATTGATTGTTTTCTCATTTGCTTTAACTGTTTGCGAAGCACAGAGTTTTAAAAAGAATAACTCAAGAAATCCCGAACGTCGATTATTCGGGAAATCGCTTAATAAAAGGACGGTAAAGATTAAAGAACCACGTGTAGTGATTAAAGCCAAAAAGAAGCAGAAAGCTGATGAGAAGAAACTTAAAAGGGAATATGAAAAATTTATCAGACAATCCAAAAAGAGGGCTCTTGAAATCCAGTCTCCTGAAGTACGGGCAAGGATGATTCAAAACCTTAAAGATTCTGATTTACGGGCGAAGGAAAGAAGAAAAAACAGCCGGGCTAGCACAAAAAAGGCAGCAAGAAAATACAGAAAATTTTAGAATTACAGGATAAATACCTGTATAGTACACGTTTTCATCAATTTTTTTTGTAATTATTTAAAAGATTTATTATATTTGTTAAATGAAGAGTTCCGGAAACCCCGGAATTCTTCTTATTTTTTAATTGTTAGAAGGAGTAGGAAATGTCAGATGTTATTTATATAACAGAAGGAGGCCTTAAAAAGATACAGGAAGAGCTCACCCATCTCAGGATGGTTGAAAGACCAGTAATATCGAGGCAATTAGCAGATGCCTGCGAAAAGGGAGATCTTACGGAAAATGCTGAGTATGCAGCTGCAAAAGAGGCACAGGGGATGCTTGAGATGAAGATTGCAAGGCTGGAGGATATTTTAACCCGGTCGAGAATAATTGATGAGACTAAAATTGATACCTCCACAGTCAGGATTCTTAATAAGGTTAAGATAAGGAACAAGAACAATAACAGTGTTATGGAATATCAGCTCGTACCCGAAAGTGAGGCCAATTTCAAACAGGGAAAGATAGCTGTCAGTTCTCCTATAGCAATGGGTTTAATAGGGAAAAAGGTAGGGGAGACCGTAGATATTAAGGTTCCCTCAGGAACAATTCCTTTCGAGATCATTTCCATTTCGATGTAATTAATTGAAATTTATGGCAACCATTTTTACAAAAATCATCAACGGGGAGATACCATGTTATAAAATAGCTGAGGACGACAGGTATTTTGCCTTTCTCGATATTAATCCTTTAAGGGCTGGTCACACACTTGTGGTTCCACGGCAGGAGACAGATTATGTTTTTGACATGGATGATGACCAGTTAGCGGGTCTCATGGTGTTTTCGAAGAAAGTTGCCGCCGCAATAAAAAGCGTTATTCCCTGCAACCGTATAGGTCTGGCAATAGTTGGTCTTGAAGTACCTCATGTTCATCTGCACCTTGTTCCTTTGGATACTATGGATGATATTAACTTCAAAAGGACAAAGCTTAAATTTACCCCTGACGAATTTAAAGCTATTGCAAAAAAGATAAGTGAAAGGGTCCGTCTTTAGAAATTGCCGGGATATTTAATTTCCCATATTTCACTCCGATTTGTTACTATTTAATATATTTGCAGGAAATAATTGTGCTTCGCTGCATGAGTTACTTCCATGATTTGTGGGATGATTTTATCAGTCTCCTTTTTCCGCGGATCTGTTATGCCTGTGGCAATCATCTGCTGAGAAATGAAAAACTGATATGTACCCAATGTTATGTTGTCATACCCCGTACAAACTATCATCTCACCAGCGATAATCCGGTTGCCCGGTTATTCTGGGGAAGATGTTATATTGAGAAAGCAGCGGCTTTTTCGTTTTATAACAGGGGAAGCCGCATCAGGAGGCTTATTCATAATCTTAAATACGGAGGAATCAAGGAAATAGGTTTTGAACTTGGCAGGATATACGCTTTATCGCTAAGGGATTCCGGTTTTATGCAGGGGATGGAAATAATAATTCCGGTACCGTTGCATCCTTATAAACAGCGCAGCAGAGGATTTAACCAGAGTGATTGTATTTCCGCAGGGATTGCTGAGGTAGCCGGATTACCTGTTGACAACATTTCACTGGCCAGGATAACGAGTACCGGAACTCAGACAAGGAGATCGAGATATGAGAGATGGGCTAACGTTGAAGGCACTTTTACTGTTTGTGATACGGAAAGGTTGAAGGGGAAACATGTTCTTCTTGTGGATGATGTAATTACAACAGGTTCGACAATAGAATCATGTGCCAGTGAGCTTCTCAAAATAGAAGGTGTAAAAGTTAGTGTAATTGCCATGGCGTATTCCGCAGTATAAAAGTCCTCAGATTATTTCACTCTCTTCGGATTCTTCTTCATGAAGTCTTTCCAGCTGGTGTAAGGTTTTTCAGTTTGCAGATTACTGGTCTGGTAGAAATGGCATAAGGCAGCTGCCAGTCCGTCGGTAGCATCAAGTTTTATTTCCGATTTTCTGAACTTGAGTATATGCATGAGCATTGCTGCCACCTGTTCTTTTGAAGCTGCCCCACGACCTGTTATTGACATTTTTATCTTCCTCGGAGCATACTCGAATATCGGAACTGACCGGCTCAGAGCTGCAGCAATTGCTGCACCCTGTGCCCTGCCCAGTTTAAGCATTGACTGCACATTCTTCCCGTAAAAGGGAGCTTCAATAGCCAGTTCGTCAGGATGATATTCATCGATTATGCCTGCTGTACGGTCGAAAATATGCTTTAATTTAAGATAGTGATCGTCATACTTTGACAGATCGATTGCTCCGATAGTTATAAGTCTGGGAACCGGACCAACAATTTTGAGAACACCATATCCGGTAATGGTGGTCCCCGGGTCAATACCCAGGATTATCTTTTCTTTCGATTTCTTGTTCAACTGCTTTAAACAGGAGGTTAATTCAGCGTTTTTCGATCGCAAATACATTATTCATCCATTCAGGTTTTTCAGAAACCTGCGGGTAACGTTTGAAGTCGGTGATTCCTTTCCCTGATACAGTACCGTTCTCGAGATAATATATGGCTTCTTTCAGACAGAGTTCACTCCTGTCGGGAAAATCATGAGTTATATCATCTGTCACTACCTTTGCAGGACTTAATCCATCAAAATAATCTCCTTCGTTGTTCTTATTCACTATCTTAAATGTTACCGGCCAGAACCAGTATTTCTTTCCCACATCCCAGCCATTCATCCCGGCAGGTTTGCCGTTAGTGGTATCTCCGAAACTGATTAACTCCATATAGGGTTTTAGTCCGTTCATAACAGCTTCGCTTGCTGAGGCTGTTAACCGTGTTGTTATGACAACAAGCCTGGGAAGATTAAGAGGGTAGGATGTAACTGTAAATGGATAAGTTTTATTTACATCCTGCCTTTTATCGTTGTACTGTAATTTGGCAAAGGTATCATTGACAGATCCTGGTGCGTCGCCTGCAATATAGCTTGCAAGTGTTTGGGCTATATACAGATAACCCCCGGAATTATATCTCAGGTCAAGAATAAGGTCCTGTACATTATTGGCTTTAAAAAATGTAAAAGCTGTTATTAATTCATCTGAGGATGGTTGTATGAAAGATTCAAAGACCAGATGTCCGGCAACTCCGGATGACAGATTAAGAGTATCATAATGAAGGACAGAGTTAACGGTGAAAGTGGATTTGGTAGAGGAGACAGTAACCTCAGTTCCGTCGGGTTTCTGAAATATAAAAGTATTGGTAATACCAGCATTAGCAGGCCCTAGTACATTATTATAAGCTTGAGCATCGCCTGAGATAATTAAAGGTGCGATATCCACACCGTTAATGCTCTTAATTATCCATCCTCTGCGTACACTGTCCGCATACAATGGCGATTTTGAAAAAATCATGGCTATTCGTGCTTTTTCTGAATCATCGATACCGATCCTGATACCGTGACCAACAAACGTTCCAAGCATCTGTGCATTAAATTCATCATAGTCAGCAACAAAGCTCCAACGGTCAAGAGGTTTGTATCTCATGGCATCTATTAATGAATAAGGATTATTATAATCAGCCGGATTAACAACAGGCATTACGTTATACCAGTAGTACCATGTATACATAAGGTAGTACAGACTATCCTTCGCCTGTTCAGGAGTTATTCCTGTATCAGGTATCGGATCTTCTTTTCTGCAGGAGGTGAATACAATAAGGAATAATATCGGATATAATAATTTTTTCATGATTGCTAAAAAACTAAATTCTGGTTGTCAAAGATAATATTTATAGCTTTTTTAATTTCAGGGTTTGAATTAATATTCCTGAAATTATCAGCAATAATCCTGCCGGAGTTGTATAATAAACGGGTTCGTGAAGAATAAAGTGTACAAATATCAGTGAAAGGAAAGGGGCGAGATATACAAGGTTGCTGACCTTATCGGTTGAAGGGGCCATTTGAAGGGCTTTTAACCAGAAGAAGAATGTTATTCCCATTTCAAAAATACCAATATAAACAGATGTGGCTATCCATTCTAATCCTGCAGATTCAGGCCACCTGCCAGTAATAACAAGGGCACATATCAGATAGAATGAACCAAATAAGAAGTTTAGAAAAAGCTTCACAGCTTCATCTCTTTTATCTTTAACATTTAAAATAAAATAGAGAGCCCAGAAAACAGAACTGCCGGTAGCAAGAATAACTCCTGTCAGGTCCGATTGTCCCGGATGAAAGAGCTTTCCCTGCGATGAAATAACATATACCCCTGTAAAGCTGACAAATAGGGCGATAAAACTTTTAATTCCAATTTTCTGTCCGAGGATCGGTATGGAAAGGAAAACAAGAATAATTGGCCATATCATATTCAAAGGCTGTGCAACCTGTGCAGGTAACAACTGATAAGCTTTGAGCAGGATGATATAATAGAAAAACGGATTGATGAATCCGAGGATAGCTGAATTAAGTAAATTTTTCCAGGTACCACGAATGATAATTCCTGCTTTTTTCCCGATCAGGATGATTAACAGAAGAACCAGGGTTGAGGTTAAGGATGCCACTGTGAGGACAGGCAATATTGCCATCTCTCCAAGACTTAATTTAAAGGCTGTCGGGATTGTGGACCAGAAAAATATTGCCAGAGCGGCATAGATATATGATTGTCTGGTCTTTTCCATTCTTGTTTAGAGGAGGTGTAACTATTAGGATATGAGCGACTTAATTTATAATATTAAATCCTGTATATGGCACCAGTACATCCGGGACCAATATACCGGAGTCAGTCTGGTTATTTTCTACCAGTGCTGCTACTATTCTTGGCAGGGCAAGGGCACTACCGTTCAGCGTATGGACCAGATGAGTCTGCTTATCACCTTTCTCCCTGAACCTGCACTTCAAACGGTTGGCCTGAAATGACTCGAAGTTTGAAACGGAGCTTACTTCAAGCCATCTTTTCTGTGCAGCTGACCAGACTTCGAAATCGTAAGTAAGCGCTGAGGTGAATGATATGTCTCCACCACAAAGCCTCAAAATACGATAGGGGAGCCCGAGCCCTGCAATCAGATTCTCAACATGGTTAACCATTTCTTCCAGTGATTCGTATGAGTGGTCGGGATGAGCAATCTGAACAATTTCTACTTTATCGAACTGATGCAGCCGGTTAAGGCCTCTCACATGAGCACCCCACGATCCTGCTTCCCTTCTGAAGCAGGGTGTATATGCTATATTTTTAACAGGTAACATATCAGCATTCAGAATCACATCCCTGTAAATATTGGTTACAGGTACCTCGGCTGTTGGAATAAGGTAAAGGTTATCAATGCCGACAAGGTACATTTGTCCTTCTTTATCAGGTAATTGTCCCGTTCCAAAGCCTGAGTCCTCGTTAACCATTACAGGAGGCAGAACCTCTGTGTACCCTGCTTTTACACCCTTATCAAGGAAGAAACTTATGAGTGCTCTTTCGAGCTTTGCACCTTTTCCCTTATATACAGGAAATCCTGCACCAGTAAGCTTAATTCCAAGTTCAAAGTCGATAATATCATATTTTTTTACAAGGTCCCAGTGCGGAAGAGCAGTCTCCCGTACTTCCTTTATTTCACCTCCTTCCCTGATTTTAACGTTATTTTCAGCTCCCTGCCCCGGGCTAACTGATTCGTGCGGAAGGTTAGGTAACCGGATAATCTCATTTTTCAGTTCATCCTCGACAGGTATGAGCTGATCGGTAAGTGACCGGATCTCTTCCTTAAGAGAGTATGTCTTTTCCCTTGCTCTCTCAGCTTCATCTTTATTTCCCGCCTTCATCATAGTGCCTATCTCCCGGGAAATCCTGTTCATCTCACCCTGTAAAGAATCGGATCTGGATTGTAACTCACGCCGTGACGAATCGAGCAGCAGAATTCTGTTCACAATATCTTTTGCATCAAAATTTTTTACTTTAAGCCTGTCAATGATAAAATCTTTCTTTTCGCGGATGAAATTAATTGTAAGCATAGCCGGGTATGGTTTAATAAAAAAGCAGGTCTCAAAATGCCTGCTTCAAAATTATTAAAAACTCCTTATATACTTTTCAGTTACCGAAAAGAATTAAGTAATCCATTATATCATTAATTATGCATCTATTATGCTGACGGTTTAACGGAAACGTAAGTTTTGTTATCCTTTCTTTTTCTGAACTCGACTTCTCCGTCAGCGAGAGCATAAAGGGTATGATCTTTACCGATGCCTACATTGAGACCCGGATAATGTTTTGTCCCTCTCTGGCGAACAAGTATGTTGCCAGCTTTGACAACATGACCGCCAAAGAGCTTCACTCCCAGCCGTTTGCTTTCAGAATCGCGGCCATTACGTGAACTTCCTGCTCCTTTCTTGTGTGCCATTGTTATATCTTTTTAATATTCTTTACTGAAATACGATTATGCTTTACCTTTAGAGGGTTTCTTTGCTGTAGTTTTTTTCTGAACCGGTTTCTTTTCTGCTGGTTTCCTGACTGTAGTTTTTTTGGCCGGAGCCTTTTCTTTTTCTGCTTTTTTTACTGAAGGTTTTCTGGCAGCTGTTTTTTTCTCAGTCGGTTTTTGGTCTTTTACAGCTTCTTCTGAAGCTTTCGTTTCCGTAACAACTTTTTCTTCCTTTTTTGGAGTAGCTTTTTTAATAGATCCTTTTTCGCTTATATTGACAATTTCAACATATGTAAAATTCTGACGATGACCATTCTTTACTCTGTATCCCTTTCTCCTCTTTTTCTTGAATACAATAATTTTATCACCTCTCACGTGCTCAAGAACCTTGCCTTCAACAACAGCATCCTTGATAACTGGTTCGCCGATAATTACCCTACCATTATCTTCGATTAAGAGGACCTTATCAAATACAATCTTTTCACCACCTCCAAGCTCAAGCCTATGTACAAATATCTTCTTACCTTCTTCAACCTTAAACTGCTGACCAGCAATTTCTACTATTGCGTACATTTTATTCTTTGTTTATGTTACTCCGACAGGCGTATATAATATATAACTTCTGGTTGCCCGGGCGGATTTATTCAAATTTAGGACTGCAAAGATATATAAATTAGATTATTTACAAACCTGTCCTCTTAATTTTTTATCTGAAGTACAAACCTTTTATATGTCGTGCAGAGTGCCGGATAATCAGAGCTCATGCTGATATTTAAGGATCTTTCTTATTTCCGGTGTTGAAAAAAAGAATCCCTTTGACAATTGTCTTAAACCTATTATCTTTACATTTGTCAGATACAACTGGATGAATATATTTATCAGTTGCATAAATAATTATTATGAACAGAGTTAAGCTAAAGGTATTGGGTATATCATATAGCCAGACTCAGTCGGGAGCTTATGCATTGATTTTAATCGAGGAAAACGGCGAAAGGCGTGTCCCGATAATAATCGGTGCTTTTGAAGCACAGGCTATTGTTATAAAGCTGGAAAACCTGGATCCCCCGCGGCCTCTGACTCATGATCTGTTCAAGAGCTTTGCTGATGAGTTTAATATTTCAATAATTGAGGTGATGATATATAAACTTGAAGAGGGGGTTTTCTTCAGCAGGCTTGTTTGCACCAATGGTGAGAAGGAGTATTTGATCGATAGCAGGACATCTGACGCAGTTGCTATAGCACTGAGGTTCGGATGCCCTATATATATAGCCGAAGAAATTCTCGACAAAGCCGGTATAACCATCAGTGCTGCTGAGGGTGCCAAAAGTCAGGAAGACAATGGTGAAAAAGTGATTGAACCCGGTAATTCCCACTTCGAAAATTATTCCGATGAGGAGCTGTATAAAATGATTGATGAGGCTGTAAAAACTGAAGATTACGAACGCGCTGGTGCCATAAGGGATGAGATTGGAAAAAGGAAGAAGAGAAAAAGCTAGTGCCTCCTCTGCAGGAATCATTTTTATCATAAATAAAAAATATTCAGTTATGAAATGAGCATGAATTTAACATGCTTAAATTAACTTCGTATAGCTTACAAGCCAGGTTCACAAATAAGCATGTTTAAATTAATCGCGAGTTTCCTGTCTGACGTCATGCAGGTATGTGGCAATTAAAAATTAAAATTTAAACACATGAAAAAGGCATTGTTATTCTTTGCTGCGATTGTTATTTCCATGGAGCTTTCTTTAACGAAAGAATATAAGGTTACTTCTCCCGACGGGAAATTAACCATGACGGTAAATGCAGGTAGTAACATAAATTGGTCTGCTTCATATGAAGGAAAAGTAATAATCAGTTCTGTCAAAGTCGGAATGGTACTTTCGGATGGAAAGGTTCTGGGTGAGAATGAAAGAGTCAGAAAGGTAACGGCAGGCCGGATAAATGAGATTATTAAACCTGTTGTGTCTCATAAAAGAGCAGAGATAACTGATAACTGTAACATGCTTGTAATATCTTTCAGATCAGGTTTTTCACTACAGTTTAGAGCTTACAACGATGGTGTGGCTTACAGGTTTGAGACCTCGATGAAGAACGAGATCACCATATTAAATGAAATATCAGGATTAGAATTCCCTGCCGGATCTGTTGCATGGTATCCGATGGAAGAGAGCTTTATGTCGCACAATGAAAGAATATTTATTTATTCTTCCCTCGATACCATCAGTGAAAAACACCTTGCAAGCCTTCCTGCATTGTTCCAGGTGGATGGGATCAATGTTCTTGTTACAGAGTCAGGTATTGAAGATTATCCGGGGATGTGGCTTAAAGGAGCCGGAACAGGCAAATTATCAGGTACCTGGCCTCAGTATCCTAAAGATGAACGACTCAGGGGTGACAGGAATCTACTGGTTACCAGCACTGAAGATTACATTGCAAAGACTAAAGGCACGCGTTTTTTTCCATGGAGGACTTTTGTGATTACTGCTGATGATGGTAAACTTATTGAAAGTGACCTGGTGTTTAAACTTGCTGAACCGAACAGGATTGAAAATACAGACTGGATAAAACCGGGGCAGGTAGCATGGGACTGGTGGAATGCGAATAATATATACGGAGTTGACTTCAGGTCAGGAATTAACAACGACACTTATAAATACTATATTGATTTTGCCTCGCGCAACGGAATCGAATATATTATCCTCGATGAGGGGTGGTATAAATCAGGTACGGTGCTTGAATCAATACCCGCAATTGATGTCCCGGAACTCTGCAGATACGCTGAAAGTAAAAATGCAGGTGTTATTTTATGGGTTGTCTGGAAAACTTTCTGGGACAGGATCGATGAAGCAGTAGCACTCTATGAGAAATGGGGAGTCAGGGGCGTTAAGGTTGATTTTATGCAGAGAGATGACCAGAAAGTTGTTAATTTTTATTATGAAGCAGCCAGGAAAACAGCAGACCATCATCTTCTTATTGATTTTCATGGTTCCTATAAACCTGACGGACTCCGGCGCACTTATCCTAATGCTCTCACTAGAGAAGGAGTAAGGGGCATGGAAAACAGTAAATGGAGCAGGGATATAAGTCCGGAGCATGATGTGACAATTCCTTTTACCAGGATGGTGGCAGGTCCGATGGATTACACACCGGGTGCAATGGTAAATATGGACAGGGTAAACTTCAGTCCCCATTTTACCAGACCATCCAGCCAGGGAACTCGTGTACACCAGATGGCTTTATATATTGTATATGAGAGTCCGCTCCAGATGCTTTCTGACAGTCCTTCGAACTATATGAAAGAGCAGGAGTGTACAGATTTTATTGTGAGGATTCCGGTAGTATGGGATGATCTGAAAGTGCTTGACGCAAAAATAAGTGATTATCTTCTGCTTGCGCGACGTTCAGGTGATAACTGGTTTGTAGGGGCACTGACTGACTGGACCAGTCGCCAAATTGAACTCGACCTCTCCTTTCTTCCTGCCGGTGAGTATGTTATGGAAATTTTCCAGGATGGGATTAATGCCGACAGGCATGCTGAGGACTATAAACATTTAAAAATGAAAGTAAAGTCAGGAGATAAAATACAAATCAGCCTGGCTCCCGGAGGTGGATGGGCAGCAAGAATATCTGCTGAATAATATCACGTTATATATTTCTATAAGGTATGAAGCAGTATCTGGAACTTTTGGATCATGTTATGAGGACCGGGACTGAGAAAAAAGACAGAACCAGCACCGGTACTATCAGTGTATTCGGATATCAGATGCGATTTAACCTTGAAGAAGGATTTCCGCTGCTCACAACTAAAAAACTTCACCTAAAATCCATTATTTATGAATTGCTATGGTTTATCTCGGGGAATACAAGTATTAAATATCTGAATGATAACGGAGTAAAAATATGGAATGAGTGGGCTGATAAAGATGGCAACCTGGGACCTGTTTACGGTTACCAGTGGCGCTCTTGGCCTGCAGCAGATGGCAGAAAAATTGACCAGCTGGTTAATGTTATAAATTCAATAAAGGAATCACCTGATTCCCGCAGGCATATTATCAGTGCCTGGAACGTCGGAGAAATAGAAAAAATGGCGCTCCCACCTTGTCATATTATGTTCCAGTTTTATGTTGCTGCCGGAAAACTATCCTGCCAGCTCTACCAGCGTAGCTGTGATATCTTTCTGGGTGTGCCTTTTAATATTGCATCTTATGCTTTGCTTACCCTTATGGTTGCCCAGGTTACAGGTCTTAAACCAGGAGAGTTTATTCATACGTTGGGAGATGCACATATCTATCTTAACCACATTGATCAGGTTAAACTGCAACTGACACGCACACCATATAAGTTGCCGAAAATGAACATAAATCCTTCAGTAAATGACATCCTGAGATTCAGGTTTGAAGATTTTACCTTGTCGGATTATATTGCCCATCCTCATATTAAAGGAGAAATCTCCGTGTAATATTTTGATTTATGATCTCTATTATTGTTTCTGTTTCTGAAAATTGGGGTATTGGAAAGGATAATGAATTATTATGGCATATCCCGGACGATCTTAAAAGATTCAGGAAGCTGACATTAGGAAAAACGGTTATCATGGGTAAGAAAACATGGGAATCATTACCCAAAAAACCGCTCCAGGGGCGCAAGAATATTGTACTTACAGATGTGCCTGGTGAATGTATTGATTGTTCCATAACTGCTTATTCCATAGAAGATGCTCTTGAAAAATGTGAAAAAGATGAAGAGATATTCATAATCGGGGGTGGAAGTGTTTATCGTCAGTTTTTTCCAATCGCCGACAGACTATATATTACCCATATACATAAGAAAGTACCTGCAGATGTTTTTTTCCCTGTAATAGATCAAAGAATATGGAGAATAGTTGAAAAAGAGGATTTTAAAACAGAAGTTGACGGAGAACTTTCGTATTCATATGTTGTTTACGAAAGAAAAAGGAGACAGAGTACTTTCTGACAGCACATTTTCATCAGCCCATTTGTTGACAGATTGCCGGAAATGGTTATACAACCGGGATTATTCATAATTATAAGATTTTTAATTGCTGGTTAAACCTTTTATATTGATTAATATCTAAAAGGTTGTTAATCGGAATTACTAATATAAAATATTATTTATGAAAACAAAGATTTTTATAATGATTGCAACTTTTGCAGTTCTTTCATTTTCATCGTGTACCAAAGTTGCCACACTTGAACAGACCAGTATTGATCTGGCAGATGATGATGCAGTTGCTGAAGCTGTTTTTGAAGATATTTTTAATACTGTAGATAATGCATGTATTATCCTTGATGATATGCTTAAGGGAGGCAATACAAAGTCAATTACAGTTCCTGGTGATTCATGTCCGTCCATTACAGTCTCTCATCCGGCAGAAGGTATTTGGCCAAAGGTTATGACTATTGATTACGGAACCGGATGTACAGGTTTTTTTGAACAGAAACGCTCGGGTAAGATCATTATCGAGGTAACTGGCTTCCGCCGGGAAAAAGGCTCTCAAAGGTGCGTCACTTTCGAAGATTACTTTTTTAACGGTATCAAGGTTGAAGGAGTAAAAGAATTTGAAAACATGGGCAATAACACCAATCAGAATGTAGTCTTTTCTGTTAATCTGAGCAATGGTAAATTAACTCTTCCGGATGGAAAAGTGATTGAAAGATCATTTCAGCACGTGCGTGAATGGACTGCCGGTTATATGACAAGAAATATATGGGATGATGAGTGTCTCATAACCGGGAATGCTAATGGAGTGAATATTAATGGATTCACCTACACTAATACAATAATGACGGCATTGCACTGGAAGCGTGTATGCAGATTCATAGTGAGCGGAGTGGTCAAGATTGAAAGGGAAGGAGCGGAACCTTTTGAACTTGATTATGGTACCGGTGAATGTGATAGTAACGCAACGGTTTCAAGAGGAAGCGAGAGCAGGGAGATACAGTTGAGGCACAGACACCGTTTTATGATGCCTTAAGGATTTTCATGTCGATCCTGGCAAGTTTATGACTTGCATATTCCTCTGTAATAACAAGCTCATTTGTATCAACTGATGGCATTTCAAACATGGCATCGAGCATTATTGCCTCGCATATTGCTCTTAATCCTCTGGCTCCAAGCTTATACTCAATTGCTTTATTAACAATAAAATCCAGGACACTGTCAGTAAAAGTGAGTTCAATATTGTCCATTTTGAATAATTTGACATATTGGTTTACCAGAGCATTTTTTGGTTCAGTCAGTATTGCTCTCAGTGCATTTCTATCGAGGGGATTGAGATGACTCAGCACAGGCAGTCTTCCGACAATCTCAGGTATCAGCCCATATGCTCTCAGATCCTGTGGTGCAATATATTGAAGGAGGTTATCCTTATCCACTCTCTCCCTGGCTTTTGAAGCACCATATCCGACAACCTGAGTATTCAGCCTTTGAGCTATTTTCTTTTCAATACCGTCAAAGGCACCGCCACAAATAAACAGTATATTTTTAGTATCGACAGGTATCATTTTTTGTTCGGGATGCTTTCTTCCTCCCTGTGGTGGTACATTCACTATGGATCCTTCGAGCAATTTCAGGAGACCCTGTTGGACACCTTCCCCTGAGACATCCCTGGTTATTGAAGGATTATCTCCTTTGCGGGATATTTTATCGATCTCATCAATAAATACTATCCCTTTCTCTGCAGCCCTGACATCATAGTCGGCGTTTTGCAGCAGCCTGGTAAGAAGACTTTCAATATCCTCACCAACGTATCCTGCCTCGGTCAGTACAGTGGCATCCACTATTGTAAACGGAACGTGAAGCATCTTTGCAACTGTTCTGGCAAGCAGAGTTTTCCCCGTACCTGTCTCACCGACTAGGATGATATTGGATTTCTCAATATCGATATCCTCGGCATCGGGTTTTTGCATAAGCCTTTTATAATGGTTGTAAACGGCAACGGAGATAATTTTTTTTGCCATCTCCTGACCGATAACATACTGGTCGAGAAAGCTTTTGATTTCCGACGGTTTAAGAAGATTTATTGTATCGAAAGAGATGCTCTTCCTGGAACCAAGCTCTTCGTTCATTATACTATAGGCCTGTTCAATACAGTGGTCACAGATGTGACCTTCCAGGCCGGCAACGAGTAAGTTTGTCTCTTTCTTGATTCTGCCGCAAAATGAACATTTATCCATGCTGATCTAAGTTTGGATTTTCTGAAGGATCTCGTCAATCATTCCGTAATCTTTGGCTTCCTGTGATGTCATCCAGTGATCCCTGTCAGAATCTTTTTCAACCTTGTCAACGGGATTGCCGGAGTGGGAAGCAATTATCTCATAAAGTTCTTTTTTTAGTTTCAGTATTTCACGAGCCTGGATCTCAATGTCTGATGCCGGACCTTCTACTCCACCCATGGGCTGATGGATCATTATCCTTGAATGTTTTAAGGCCGACCTTTTTCCTTTTGTGCCTGCAGTAAGCAGTACGGCACCCATCGAGGCTGCCATTCCGGTACAAATTGTTGCGATGTCGGCTGATATATACTGCATTGTATCATAAATTCCCAGACCTGCATTAACTGAACCTCCGGGAGTATTGAAATAGATTTGTATATCTTTTCCGGGATCTGCAGAATCAAGGTAAAGCAACTGCGCCTGGATAATGTTTGCAACATAATCATCGATAGGCAATCCCAGGAAGATTATCCTGTCCATCATAAGGCGTGAGAAGACATCCATTGAGGCAACATTCAGCTGTCTTTCTTCGATAATTGTGGGAGAAATATAGCTGCTCCAGATAGAATGAAATCTTTGGAGTGTTATACTGCTGATTCCACGCCTGCTACGGGCATATTTATCAAAATCGTCACGAACGTTCATGTTTATAATCTTAAAGTTAGAAAGCAAAGATAAGAAAATTAAAAATAATGTAGGCAATACACTGATTCCTATTTAAAAAGCTTATTGAACTCATCAACAGTTACTGATTTATTTTCAATTTTCACAAGCTCCCTGATAAGTGCCGAGACTTTTTCTTCAAGTATCTTATCAGCAATTCTTTTTGCTTCATCTTCGCGCTTAAGAGTCTCTTTGGCATAATTGTTTATCTGTTCATCGGTAGCGTAGAATAATCCATACTGTTGGAATTGATATTTTGTAATCTTTTCAGCTTCTTTCTGCATCTCATCTTCGGTAATTCTGACCTCATTCTGTTTTGCCAGCTTGTTTCTGATCAGTTGCCATTTAAGGTCATCCCTGAAACTGTCGAATTCTTCATTTATCTGATCTTCAGAAGTGTTTTCATTCACCTTCAGAAGCCATCTTTTCAGAAAATCTTCGGGAAGATCAAATTCTGTTTTTTCTATAGCCAGTTTCTTAAGATCGGTTGATAGTTTATAGTCACACTCCTGCTGCAGACTCAGAGCAATTTCATCTTCGATTCTTTTCATAAATTCTGTTTCAGATGTTACAGTCCCTTCACCATATATTTTGTCGAACAGTTCCTGTCCGATTTCAGCAGGTTTGAACCGGCTGATTTCACTGATTGTAAACCGGAAGTTACCTTCAACATCTTTTGCTTCATCTTTTTGGATTTTAAGCAGGCCTTCAATCTCATTATCATCGGGCAGTGCCTTTCTGAGGTTGAAATCAATCGTATCATTCACCGCCTTTCCAAGAAACATTTTCCTGATCTTTTTATCCTTAATCAGATCTATTGCGAGTGATGTTTCATCAACTGTGAGACCTTCTGGTACCGGATTACCTGTCTCATCGATAGCCTCAATCTTACCTTTGAGTATGTCATTTTCCTCTGACAGGTGGGCTTTGAGTAATTCACCATAACGGCGTGTGTAATTCTGGATATAATCGTCTTTCATTTTATCATTTATGGCGATAGCGTACCAGGTGACCTTGTTCTTTTTGCTGAGGTTAAGATCAAAAACAGGAGCCAGACCAAGGTCAAATGAGAAAGTAAAGTTCTCCTGATTATCAAAATCAATTGTTGCCTGCTCATCAGTTTTTGGGAGAGGGTCCCCGAGTATTTCAAGATTTTCATCCTTAAGGTACTTATAAATGTTTTCCGACACAATTTTATTGATTTCGTCGAGCTGCACAGCTTTGCCATACATCTTACGGATCAGTCCCATTGGTACCATTCCTGGCCGGAATCCTTTTATTACTGCTTTTTTGCGGTAATCCTTCAGGACATTTTCAACCTTTTCATCAAAATCAGTTTTTTCGACCTGCACTTTAAGAACAGCATTCAGATCGTCGATATTCTCCCGGGTAATATTCATCTTGAAACAGTTTGTTAGAGATTTAAAAACCGCCAAAACGCATATTAATGAATCGTTAAAGGCGGACGGGCATTTGTGCGGATGAAGGGACTCGAACCCCCACGTCATAAAGACACAAGATCCTAAATCTTGCTCGGCTACCAATTACGACACATCCGCATTAAATCACCGCAAAAGTATAGAAAAATATTATTAATAACAACAGGAACAGTTACCTGCGGAGCTCGAAGCTCTTGCCAAGATATACACTTCTTACGTGCTCATCTTCAGCCAGTTGGGCCGAAGTGCCTGATCTAAGGATTCGTCCCTCGAAGAGAAGGTATGCACGGTCAGTAATAGAGAGTGTTTCATGTACATTATGGTCGGTGATAAGTATTCCGATATTTTTTTTCCTGAGGTTTGAAACGATCTCCTGGATATCTTCAACAGCAATTGGATCAACTCCTGCGAAAGGTTCATCGAGTAAAATGAACTTTGGTTTAAGTGCCAGTGCCCTGGCGATTTCCGTACGTCTTCTTTCACCTCCGGATAGCTGGATACCCTTGTTTTTTCTGATTTTCTGAAGACCGAACTCATTCAAGAGGTTTTCAAGCCTTGCCAATTGTTCTTCTTTTGAGAATCCCGACATCTCCAGCACTGCTCTGATATTATCCTCAACAGAAAGATTTCTGAATATGGATGCTTCCTGAGCCAGGTAACCTATACCACGACGTGCCCTTTTATATACTGGTAGCGTTGTGATTTCTTCATTATCAAGAAATATCTTACCTTCCCGTGGCCTGATCAGACCTACAATCATATAAAATGATGTTGTTTTACCTGCTCCGTTAGGTCCGAGCAAACCAACAATTTCACCCTGCTCCACTTCAATGGAAACATGATCAACAACTGTACGTTTGCGATACTTCTTTACCAGATTTTCAGTATGTAGTTTCATTTCAGTTTCTAACTTGTATTTTTGTCAGATTGAGTGGAATTATCTTCTTTCATGAATTTCTCCCTTTCTTCCTCTTTCTTCTTCATAACTCTTTTGGATATTGATATCCCGATTTGGTAGAGGAAGAAAAGAGGCAAACTGACAAGTAGCTGAGAGAAGATATCAGGTGGAGTAATTATTGCTGAGAGTACAACTATCAGAACAATTGCATGTTTCCTGTATTTGATAAGAAAACGTGGAGTAACGATGCCAACCTTTGTCAAGAAAAAGGTTATGATCGGAAGTTCAAAGATTAAGCCTGTTGCCAGACATATTGAGGAGAGTGTCCCTATATATGATCTTACATATATCTGGTTAGTTACTTCAGAGCTGATCTGATACGAACCGAGAAAGTGTATTGAAAGAGGTACCAGCATGAAATATCCGAAGAGAACACCAGTAAAGAAAAGCAATGAAGAGACCAGAACAGCGCCTCTGGCGTGCTGCGCTTCGTTTGTATGAAGAGCAGGTTTGAAAAACCTCCAGAATTCCCAGATTACAACCGGGAAAGCAAGGATTAAACCCGCAACCAGCGAGACAGCTATATGGGTAGTTAACTGCCCCGACATTTTAATGTTAATGAGTTCCAATGGCCGGGTATTGATACATAACAGGGTCGTATTTACAAGTTCACCTAACTGGCAAAGTATACGATTTGTAAAGAAAGTCGAACTTTTTGGAGCAAGAATTACGGTATCGAAGATGATATTCTTAAAAAGAAAAGCAACGATCATCAGAATAACAATGGCCAGAATTGAACGAATTATATGCCATCTCAATTCCTCAAGATGTTGCAGAAATGACATCTCTTTCTCTCCCGAACCCTCTTTTTTCCACTTGAATGCCATCAGGATAAAAGATTTAATGGAATAAAATTATAGCCTGTAAAGATGATAAATCTTATTTAGCAAAACAATATCAATTTCTTTCCATAAAAAAAATATGTGAAAAGTGTTTTTATCAAATCGTTTTTTGTTAATAATAAAAATATTCTATTATATAATTTGGAAATTAATTAACTTTATATAAATATAAACTGTAAATTGAATAATTTGTGGACAGGTTGAATTACTGTAGGGGGGGAAAATGGAGAATGATTTAGTTATTCATGATTATTTAAAGAAGTATTTTGGTTTTGACACTTTCAAAGGCACCCAGGAGCCAATCATTAAGAATGTACTGGCGGGCAGAGATACTTTTGTGCTGATGCCAACAGGAGGAGGAAAGTCACTTTGCTATCAGTTACCGGCTGTAATGAAACAGGGAACTGCAATAGTCATCTCTCCTCTGATAGCGCTTATGAAGAACCAGGTGGATGCAATGCGGAACTTCAGTACCGATGATGATGTTGCTCATTTTCTTAATTCTTCACTTACAAAAACTGAGATAGCCAGGGTAAAAAAAGATGTCTTATCGGGGAAGGCAAAATTACTTTACGTAGCTCCCGAATCTCTTACTAAAGAGGATAATATAGAGTTTCTTAAAAATGTAGCAATATCTTTCTATGCCATTGACGAAGCTCATTGTATTTCTGAATGGGGTCATGACTTCAGGCCTGAATACCGTCGTATAAGGCCAATGATAGATACAATAGGCAGGTCCCCGATCGTAGCCCTTACAGCAACAGCAACACCGAAGGTACAGCACGATATTCAGAAAAACCTTGGCATTCTCGAAGCAGATATTTTTAAATCGTCTTTTAACCGGCCTAACCTCTATTATGAGGTGAAATCAAAACAGGATGTCACAAAGGAAATTATAAAGTATATAAAAAATAATCCAGGAAAATCCGGAATAATCTATTGTCTCAGCAGAAAGAAGGTGGAAGAAATGGCCGAGACACTCAGAGTCAACGGCATAAAAGCTCTTGCATACCATGCAGGAATGGATTCTGCCACACGAACAGCAAACCAGGATAAGTTTTTAATGGAGGAAGCCGATATAATTGTGGCAACCATCGCATTTGGCATGGGAATCGATAAACCGGATGTGAGATTTGTAATCCATTATGACATTCCCAAAAGTCTTGAGGGTTATTATCAGGAAACCGGTCGTGCCGGTCGCGATGGTGGTGAGGGGAATTGCATCGCCTATTACAGTTACAACGATATTCTTAAACTTGAAAAATTTATGCAGGGGAAACCCATTGCTGAACAGGAGATAGGTAAACAACTTCTGCTTGAAACAGTATCATATGCCGAATCATCAGTTTGCCGCCGTAAACTGTTACTTCACTATTTCGGGGAAGAGTATCAGAAGGATAATTGCGAAGCTTGTGATAATTGCTTGCATCCTAAGTCACAATTTGAAGGTAATGAGGCTGTTGTAAATGTACTTGAAACAGTACTGGCGGTCAAGGAGAAATTCAAGGCCGACCATATTGCTAATATATTATCAGGCAAAGTTACATCGGCAATCAAATCGTATAAACATCATAAACTAGAGTTTTTCGGTTTAGGAGAAGACAGGGATGAAAAGTTCTGGAATATGGTTGTCAGACAGGCACTTATTGCCAAACTCCTTACTAAGGACATTGAGAACTATGGTCTTTTGAAGGTGACACCCAAGGGTTTGGATTTCCTCGAAAATCCAACATCCTTTATGCTTGCCGAAGATCACGATTACGCTGACACAACTGATGAGGAGAATGCATTTGGTGCCAGAACAGCTGCAGTTGATGAAGAATTATTCAGCATACTTAAAGATCTGCGAAAAAAAATCTCAAAACTGAAAGAGGTTCCTCCATTTGTCATTTTCCAGGATCCCTCACTTGAAGATATGGCTATACAATATCCCATCACTCTTGATGAACTTCAGAATATTTCGGGAGTAGGAGCAGGTAAGGCCCAGAGGTACGGAGCAGAGTTTATTGAGATCATTAAAAAATATGTCGATGAAAAAGAAATAATTCGGCCTCTTGATATGGTTGTAAAATCTGTTGTAAACAAATCGGGAATAAAAGTCTCCATTATCCAGAGCATAGATATGAAGAGACCTCTTGAAGATGTTGCTGAAATGAAAGGTCTTGAAATGGATGAACTTTTGTCGGAGATTGAAGCCATAGTCAATTCCGGGACCCGCATAAACCTCGATTATTATATTAATGCCTTTATTGATGAGGAACGGCAGCATGATATATATTCCTATTTCAAGGACGAGGCTGAATCCGACTCTTTGGAGGAAGCCATCAATGAGCTTGGAAATGAATTTGAAGAAGAAGAGATAAGGCTGATGAGAATTAAATTTCTTTCGGAAATGGGGAATTAAAATGCTTTTTCCCTGCTGGAATAACCGGCCAGAATACCACTGAAATAACATAAAAGGGGTATATTACCTGTGCAAATAGAAACCATTTCATCAAACCACCTGCGGCATATCTCCTTGCAGAATTTCTGAGAATCAGAAAATCAGGAATGGCTTTTATGAAGGAAACCGTAAAAAAAACTGGCCAGAATGCCGGATTAATAAAAGATACAACAAGCAAAGTCAGTTCCAGTAAAATTGTAACAAATGTTACAATTGCCAGAATAATTGAGAAGGTATCGCTATAAGCTTTAATTTTTGAAATCCACCTTTTCCTCTGTCTGATAAACGATAGGAGCGAAGAAACAGATGTTGAAGTGACGAGTGCGTCAGATGCTTCAAGCCACCTGATATCCGACCTTTTATCTTTCTTTAGACTATGGAGCAGGAAAACATCATCTCCGGAAGCCAGTTCTTCATGAAGACTTGAGTAATGATCCAGATAGGCATTCCTTGTGAAAGAGAGATTTGCTCCATTGCACATTGTACCGTTACCGGATATGGCAGAACCGGCAGTAACACCCTGAAGACTTAAAAACTCAAGTTCCTGGAACCTGTTCAGAATACCTGGTCTGCTTTCAAGTTTGACAGGGCAGATAATCATATCAGGCTTAAAATCCTTGTAAAATGACACAATGGTTCTGATCCACTTTGCACCCATTCTGCAGTCACCGTCAGTAGTAATGATAAGTTCCCCTTTTGATAAAAGGATGCCTGTTCTGATAGCTCTTTTTTTCCCGTATCCATCGTTGGATATTACTTTCAGGTTCTCTATTCCCGAAAAACCTGAAGCATATCTGAATGTCTGATCTTCAGAATGATCATCAACGATGATTACCTCAAATAATTGTGCCGGGTAATCCTGTTCTGTAAGATCATTCAGGAGAGCATTAATATTCTCTTCCTCATTTTTACATGCAATAACAATGGAAATAAATATTCCCGGATCAGGTTTGGAATGGTATTGCTTAATTACCAGAAGGTTCCGGTATATCTTCATAAATATGAACAGATAGGGCAGGATAAGTATAGCTGGCAACCAGTGCATTAATATTTTCTGAAATTTTTAAGCCGGTGAAAGGTTATGAAGTTAGCATTATGTTGATTATCAGCTCCCCCAAGACCGTCATCAAAAGCTGTCCGGGAGAGGAAGATTATGTCTTTTCCCTCAAAATGCCAGTCGATATACTGGAATCCATGTTTGACAACATCGGGGTGTTGCAGTACAATTTTCCTGACTTCCCATGTACGCAAATCTTTTGAAACACATAGCGCCTGAGTGTTTCTTGTGCGTTCCGGATTTGGATTCCTGAATTCCTCAGGCACATAGTTCGCTATGGTCCAATAGAGTTTTGTCTTTTGATCATACCGGATCGTAAATTTCTTACACCCGCCGGGGAAATCAATAAAATCGTTTTCTTTATCGAAAATCGCTGTTTTACCATCGCTGCTGATATGTATGATGGAAGCCTTTTCATTACCGTCAATCCTGTAGTCTGTCCGCAGGATTATAACAACCTCTTTACCGGGAGTTAAAACAGCATTTCCTTCTAGCCAGCCTCCAAAATTGCCATCCAGATAGGAGGAATCATATCGTAATGTATTACTGCAGGTCCAGTTTGTTGCTTTCAGCAGATCCGCTTTTTCCGGTACTGACATCATAAAGGAACCAAACATTTTACCCCAGCCATTTACCGGACCCATGGCATCCTCCACTGCCCTCCATAGTTTACCGTTATATAATAAAACAGGTACCGGAGCAGTATGATACTGCCCTGAAAGAAGCAAACCATTTTTCTCGTCCGAAGGATTCGTCCATGTTACACCACCGTCGGTCGACCGGCGTATTACCAGATTACCATAATTTTTCCAGGTTCCCATAATATAGAGATTACCGTTGTGGACAAAGAGGTTTGACCAGAACTGACCATTGATTTCAGAAATCTGTTTCCAGCTTTTCCCTTTGTCGGCAGATTTATATATACGGGTAAGAGCTCTCTCATATTCAGTGGATTTGGGACCAAAGAAATCATGTGATGCGACATAGTCACCTGAGGGTAGTATACAGATGCTGGGCGAGCCGAGGTATAATCCGCTTGAAGCAGCACTATGTGCAACAACCGTTCCGGGTACTTCCTGAGCCGTACTATTTATCAGAAAACAAGCCAGAATAACTAATGATGTGATTAATTGCCTCATCTTTAATCTTTTAATATGTGGTAACGATAATTTTAACCTTTCGCCTTTCGCCTTTCACCTTTCACCTTTATTTATAAGCTTCCCAGCTTTTAATTGCCAGGTTCTTTTCATTCATCCGGCAGAAAGCAAGTATAAAAGCACTTGCAAGCCTGGCATTTGTAAGAAGGGGTATATTATAATCAACGGCAGTCCTCCTGATCGTGTAGTCGTTATTAAGTTCTGAAGGGCTGAGGTTTTTTGGTATATTAACCACCAGATCCACTTCGCGGGTTTTAATAAGTTCGATGGTATTCGGGGATTTATTTTCATCGGGCCAATAAGCAACATGTGCCTCGATGCCGGCATTTTTCAGGAACTGCTGCGTGCCTCTTGTAGCATATAGTATATGACCTTTTTCACGAAGTGCTTTTGCACTGTTCAGCAGTTCAACTTTGGAGCGTGCGGGTCCTGTTGATAACAGGACACTTTTTTCAGGAATCCTGTATCCCACAGAGAACATGGCTTTCAATATTGCTTCATAAAATCCTTCGCCGATACACCCAACCTCACCGGTGGATGACATATCAACTCCAAGTACCGGATCAGCTTTTGCCAGACGGGAAAAACTGAACTGAGGTGCTTTAACTCCGACATAATCCAGATCGAATACTGATTTATTGGGTTTTTCAGCAGGAAGACCAAGGATGACTTTCGTTGCAAGTTCTATAAGGTTGACTTTCAGTACTTTTGAAACAAAAGGCATACTGCGGCTTGCCCTGAGGTTACATTCAATAACTTTGATATTGTTGTCTTTGGCAAGAAACTGGATATTGAATGGCCCGGTAATGTTCAGCTCTTTTGCAATCTGACGGGAAATACGTTTTATACGTCTTGCAGTTTCAAAGTATATTTTCTGTGCGGGAAAAACCATTGTTGCATCTCCGGAGTGAACCCCTGCAAATTCTACGTGCTCGCTTATCGCATAAGCTATTATTTCGCCATCCCTGGCTACTGCATCAATCTCTATCTCTTTGGCATTCTCGATAAACTCAGTAACCACAACAGGATATTGTTTCGAAACCTGTGCTGCCAGTTCAAGGTAATGTGATAATTCATTTCTGTTTGATACCACATTCATGGCAGCTCCGGCTAATACATAAGATGGTCTTATCAGGACCGGAAAACCAATACGATCGACAAATTCAAAAATATCTTTCGTTGAGGATAGTTCTTTCCATCGTGGCTGATCAATCACCAGATTATCACACATATGTGAAAATATATGCCTGTTTTCCGCCCTGTCGATTGACACCGGCGAGGTTCCCAAAACAGGAACATTCTCCTCAAACAGCCTCATTGCCAGATTGTTCGGTATCTGACCGCCAACCGAAAGTATAACACCACCGGGATTTTCAAGATCAATAATATCGAGAACTCTTTCTAAAGACAATTCGTCGAAATAGAGTCTGTCACAAATATCATAATCGGTACTTACAGTCTCCGGATTGTAATTTATCATAACCGATCTTAATCCTTCTTTCTTTATTGTATTGATGGCATTAACCGAACACCAGTCAAATTCAACACTTGAACCTATCCTGTATGCACCGGAGCCAAGTACAATAACAGATTTTTTATCATTGTCAAATGAAATGTCATGCTCTGATGCACTGTAGGTAAGATAAAGATAATTGGTGATAGCTGGATATTCAGCAGCCATAGTATCAATCTGTTTTACAAAAGGAACGATGCCGGATGATTTCCTTTGTTTCCTTACCACCAGGAGGTCTTCATTTATCTCCGAAGGATTTGAATTTAAAACATGACGGGCAATCTGAAAGTCGCTGAATCCGTTTATTTTGGAATGTAAAAGTAATTCTACCGGTACGGAATCAAGAGTCTTATACCTGCAAAGCTCGTTTTTAATACTTATTATGTTTTTCAACTTGAAGAGAAACCATTTGTCAATCTTTGTCAGCTCATATATCCTTTCAACAGATATTTCTTTTTCAAGTGCCTCGGCTATTGAAAATATTCTCATATCAGTCGGTTCGGCGAGTTCTTTTTCAATATCTTCAAAACTGAGGTTACGGTTCCCGGTAAATCCATGCATTCCCAGTCCGATCATCCTTAAGCCTTTCTGTATGACCTCTTCGAAAGTCCTTCCGATGGCCATCACCTCGCCTACACTTTTCATACTGCTTCCTATAAGATGCGACACACCTTCAAATTTGTCAAGATCCCATCTCGGGATCTTACAAACGACATAGTCAAGGGCTGGTTCAAAGCAGGCAGTAGTTTCGCCGGTGACTGAGTTTTTAAGCTCATGAAGACCATATCCGATCCCAAGCTTGGCCGCGATAAAAGCCAGAGGGTATCCTGTTGCCTTCGAGGCTAAAGCACTTGAACGTGAAAGCCGGGCATTAACTTCAATAACCCTGTAATCCTCTGAATCGGGGGCCAGAGCATACTGAACATTACATTCCCCGACAATGCCTATATGCCTTATTATTCTTATAGATAGCTCCCTCAATTTATGATATTCACTATTGGTGAGAGTCTGAGAAGGAGCTACTACAATACTTTCACCTGTGTGAATACCCAGCGGATCAAAATTTTCCATATTGCATACTGTGATGCAATTATCATATTTGTCCCTTACTACTTCATATTCAACTTCTTTCCATCCTTTAAGAGATTCTTCAACGAGTATCTGACTTGTATGGGAAAAAGCTCTTGATGCCAGACTGTGCAATTCTTCGATATCTGTAGCAAACCCGCTTCCCTGTCCTCCAAGTGCATATGCAGCTCTGATAATGACAGGAAACTTTAATATACCGGCAGCAGTAACTGCTTCTTCAACACCTGAAACAGCAATGCTCCTTGGAGTCTTAATATTAATCTCTTTAAGCTTCCTGACAAACAGTTCACGGTCTTCAGTATCCATTATTGCAGTAACAGGTGTCCCCAGTACTTGTACTTTATGCTTTTCAAAAATACCTGATTTGAATAACTCTGTTCCGCAATTAAGTGCTGTCTGTCCACCAAACGACAAAAGAATACCATCAGGACTCTCTTTTTCGATGACTTTTTCCACAAACCAGGGTGTAACTGGCAGAAAATATATTTCATCAGCCAGCTCCTCAGAGGTTTGAACGGTGGCAATATTTGGATTTATAAGGATTGTCTTTATACCCTCTTCTCTCAAGGCTTTAAGAGCCTGTGACCCGGAATAGTCAAATTCACCTGCCTCTCCTATTTTTAACGCACCCGATCCAAGGATTACAACCTTCTTAATGTCATCTTTCATTGCCCGGTTTTAAGTCTCAAAAATAGAATAAATTTTTATTTGGAATCTGAAATAATAAAAAGTGTATATATTTGCAAAATAAATGGATAAATATGCAAAAAGTAAAAAGACTTATTGCAATAGAGAAAATTATTATCAGGGGGGTTATTTCATCACAGGAAGAACTGCTTAAAAAGCTGAAGGGTAGAGGGATAATCTGTACGCAGGCAACACTTTCCCGCAACCTGAGGCAGCTGGGAGTAAGCAGGGTGCCAAACGGGTCAGGAGGTTACAGGTATACTCTTACTGATAAGGTAGTAATACCGCAGGCTGCAGAGAAAAAATTGCATGTTATACCGGCCGTTCAGGAGATTATTGAAGCCAGGGGACTTATTCTGATAAAAACAATACCCGGGAATGCAAGTGCCACTGCATTTTATATCGACAATACCGGCCGGTACGAGATTGCCGGAACTATTGCCGGTGACGATACAATCCTGTTAATACCACGCGATGGAATAACCGTTCAACAGGTTCATGCCTGCCTCAGAATAATCCTGCCGGGATTGTATGACAGGTTAAAAAAGAAATGAAATATCATGTCAAACAGTTTTATATCAGCGTATTATAAAGCTCAATATGTTAACAAAAAGTAAATTAAAAATGAAAGAAAAAGTAGTCCTTGCTTACAGCGGGGGATTAGACACATCGGTGATACTAAAGTGGTTAATTGAAAAAGAGTATGAGGTAATTGCATTTGTAGCTGATGTTGGGCAGAAAGATGATTTTGATGAATGCAGGAAAAAGGCATTATTACTTGGAGCAAGCAAAGTTATTATTTCGGATCTGAAGAAGGAATTTATTAATAATTATGTTCTCAAGGCGATAATGGCTAATGCGATCTATGAAGACAGGTACCTTCTGGGTACTGCACTTGCAAGGCCTCTGATTGCCAAAAAGCAGATTGAAGTGGCAACAGAGGAGGGAGCTGATGCAGTTGCACACGGTGCAACCGGCAAAGGTAACGACCAGGTAAGGTTTGAACTCTGTTATTATGCACTCAAACCTGGCATTAAAGTTATTTCCCCCTGGAAGGACAGGGAGTTCCTTGAAAGATTTAAGGGAAGGACAGATCTGTTGAAATACGCTGCCGAAAAGAAAATACCTGTAAAGGCAAGTATCGACAAACCCTACAGTGAAGATGATAACCTGATGCATATAAGTCATGAAGCAGGAGTATTGGAAGATCCAATGTTCCCAATGCAAAAAAACATACTCTCGAAAATGGTTATGCCACAGGATGCTCCTGACGAAGAGACTCACATTGTTATTCATTTCAAGGATGGAATACCGGTAAAGGTAATAAATAAGGACGACGGCACAGTAAAGGAAGATACATATGAAATGTTTATTTACCTTAATGAAATTGCCGGTAAAAACGGTATAGGGTTTCTTGATATGGTTGAAAACAGGTTTGTCGGTATTAAATCAAGAGGTGTTTATGAGACTCCGGGAGCCACCATTCTGCATATTGCTCACAAGGATATTGAAGGTATTGCAATGGACAGGGAAGTAATGAGACTCAGAAACATGCTGACCCCAAAGTTCGCAGAACTTATTTATAACGGATTCTGGTTCAGTCCTGAAATGGATTTTCTTATGGCGGCAATCGTAAAAAGTCAGGAACTGATTGACGGGAGTGTCCATCTGTGCCTTTATAAAGGGAATGTAATTATTGAAGGACGTGAGTCTCCTTCATCTTTATACGACAAGAAGCTCTCCAGCATGGATATTGAGGGGGGCTTTGACCAGACCGACAGCAGGGGTTTCATAAGGATTAATGCTATCAGACTGATGGCTCACAGGGCTATTATTGAAGCAAGTCGGAAGCAACAGTAATGCATTTTAAACCCGGTGAACCCGGCGAAATCCAGTCCACGCGAACAAGGTAATCAGGTATGTAAAATATTTAATTAACAGATTCTCATTTTTTTAATCTTAAAGAATATGAAGCTTTGGGAAAAAGGAATTAATCCGGAACCGGCAATCATTGAATTTACGGCAGGAAAAGATAAATTAACTGACCGTTCTCTTGCAAAATGGGATATTGTGGGTTCTATGGCACATGTGATAATGCTGGCTGATGTGGGACTAATAACAAATGATGACAAAAATGAGTCGTTGAAAGCTCTTCATTCTCTTTTTGTCCTAGATAAAGAGGGGCGTCTTGTAATAGAAAATGATATTGAGGATATTCATTCTCAGATTGAAAAGGAGATGATATCAATTCTGGGGGCTACAGGGAAGAAGATACACACAGGAAGATCGAGAAACGACCAGGTACTTGTTGATATCCGGCTCAAGACAAGGGAAGAGATCGATAGCCTGGCGTTGCTTATGCGGGAGCTTTTTATTAAAATGCAATCATTAAGCGAGAAGCACCAGGAGGTTCTTCTGCCGGGTTATACTCATATGCAATCTGCCATGGTTTCGTCGTTTGGATTATGGTTTGGTTCATATGCCGAATGTCTGGTTGATGACATTAATCTGCTTTCAGCAGCCCGTACACTAAATAACCGAAATCCTCTCGGAACGGCAGCAGGTTATGGCACAACTTTGCCTGTTAACAGGAAACTGACTTCGGATCTTCTTGAGTTTGATGATCTTCTCTATAACTCTGCTTATGCCAGTCTCAGCCGTGGAAAAGTTGAGCTTGCAGTAGCTGCGGCTCTTGCCTCACTGGCTCAGACTTTATCGCGTTTTTCAATGGACGTCTGCCTTTATATGAGCTCTGAATGTCGATTTATTGATTTTCCTGACGAATATGTAACAGGTTCAAGTATAATGCCACAGAAAAGGAATCCCGATGTATTTGAACTGATCAGAGCCAGATCAAATATAATCCAGACTTTACCATGTCAGATAAGTATGCTTATAAGTAATCTTCCATCGGGCTATAACAGGGACCTTCAGTTGCTGAAACATCTTATCTTCGATTCATTTACCGATCTGAAGGAGTGTGTTGGAGTTATGTTGTTAATGCTTAATAATATAAAAGTCCGTAAAAACATTACAGATAATCAGTTGTATAACAATATTTTCAGTACAGAGGAGGTGAACCGGCTCGTGAAAGATGGCATCCCTTTCAGGGATGCTTACAAGGCCGTATCGGGAATGGTTAAGAATGGCACTTTTTCAAAAACTTCAATATCAGATTATGTTCATGAGGGTAGTATTGGCAATCTGTGCAATAAGGAGATATCTGAAATATTTGAAAACAGGATGAAGGGTTTCAGGAATATATCAGCAGATGAACTGGAAGAAAAGATGATGACCTATATCTCCTGACATTTTGATTTCTCAATATTCTCAATAAATACATCGAACAGGTAGTCTGTATCTGTAGGACCACCGGAAGCTTCTGGGTGGAACTGGGTTGAGAAAAAAAGTTTGTTTTTATGTTTCATTCCCTCATTGGTTTTATCGTTAATGTTAATAAAGAATGGTTCCCATTCGCTGTTCAGTGTATTGTTGTCAACAGCATATCCGTGGTTCTGTGCTGTGATATATGCTTTATCAGTTCCCACTTGCAGAACAGGCTGGTTATGACTTCTGTGACCATATTTAAGCTTATAAGTATCTGCACCAGAGGCAAGAGCCATCAACTGGTTTCCCAGACATACCCCGAATATGGGTTTATTTCCGGCCAGTGATTTCTTTATATTTTTGATCGTTGTTGTGCACATTTTAGGATCACCCGGACCATTTGTAAGAAATAATCCGTCAAAATCCTCCTGATGATAATCATAATCCCATGGAACACGGATTATAGTAGTGTCACGATTCAGGAGATTCCTTATGATATTGTACTTCACGCCACAGTCAACCAGCAGGATTTTATATTTACCGGAGCCGTATACTTTTTTTTCATGGGTACTTACTTCAGCAACCAGGTTGACTTTATTGGGATCGTAGTAACTTGTTTCTGTTCCCTCAGGCTCGACTTTGCCAAGCATCGATCCCTTTTCTCTTATTCGTTTAGTTAGTGCACGTGTATCGATTCCATAAATGCCCGGGATATGATTTTTTTTAAGCCATTCATCCAGGCTCTCGGTTGCGTTCCAGTGGCTGTACTCAAATGAATAGTCAGAGACTATTAATCCTGAGATATGAATTGAGGCTGATTCGTAAAAACGATACAGGTCATTTTCCTCATCCTTCCCTGGTGCTCCGTAATTACCAACCAGAGGGTAAGTCAGGCACAGTATCTGTCCACGGTAAGAAGGATCGGTCAGGCTTTCAGGATAGCCGGTCATTGCTGTGTTAAACACAACCTCCCCGGCAGCTGGCACTGATGCTCCAAATGACTTTCCACTATAGACAGTCCCGTCCTCAAGAGTTAAACAAACCTTTATTCTGTCTTTCATTGAGTTGTAATTTCAAAAATCCACACTACCGGGAAATGTTATAATTTCACGGGCTTAAAGATAATTAAAAATTGAAGACTCAGCAGGTTGGTTTTCAGGCTGAATAATAAACCTGATTGAACTTGTTCGGGGTATTTATATTTAGGTTATTATAATATATTGCATCTTGATTATATAAAATAGATGATGCCTTTGGAGCTATTTTAATATTATTTACTATTTTTATATCCGTTTTTTGAACTGATTTTTTAATTTAATCTGACTAAATATGAAAAAGTCAATAATTGTTTTTATACTGCCATTGCTGATTTTTGGTTTTACAGGGCTCTCTTCATGCAAAAACAGGGCTGAGAAAAATGATCAGAAACAAGTTGAGCTTGAACAGGTTAAATCACTCGAAACTGAGATTGAAAAGAATGTCTATCCATTACCAACTTCAGCAGAAGTGATAGATATGCTTTCCGAGCTTGAGGTTGGTTATATAATGGGGATTTCAAATCCTGTCGGTAATTCTAAGAAATATTTCACCAGCAGTGCCAGGGCAATTAATCTTGGATGTTATGGAGCTGATCTGAGTTATGCCACACTCTATAATATAAACCAGGAAGTTATAAATTATCTTGATGCGATAAGGGCTCTTGCCAATGAACTTAATATGTCGAAGATATATGATGAGACCTTATATGACCGCATTAGAGAAAACTTTGACAACAAGGATGAACTGGTTGGTATCCTCACAGATGCTTTTAACGAGACTTATGAATATTTAAGTGAGAACGACCAGCAACCGTTGGCATTGCTAGTTGTTGGGGGTGCCTGGGTTGAAGGTATGTATCTGACCACGCACGTTTCAGAAGCCGCTTATCAGGTTGCGGGTATAGCCAGAGTTTTATTGGAACAGAAAGCCTCTTTTGAACTTTTTCTCGATATAACAAAGCCCTACATGGATGATCCCAATGTAGAGAGTTTTGTTAATTTGCTTGATCCTATGAAGAAAGTCTATGAAGGCCTGAGTACAAGCCTTACAACACAAAACATTACGGATATAACCACAGCAATAGAAGGGATCAGAAGCCAGATTGTACAGTGATTATTTCATATTTATATGGCCGCAAAGCATAATACTTTGCGGTCTTTTTTATGCCACTTCTCTATGAGAGAATCTGTATTACTTGCTTTAATACATATTTTTGCGATTGTCTCAACTGTTAATCCGACAGGGATTTCATCAAGAGGCAAAAAGATTCTTCGAAGTTACCTGAGAAGGTATCTGAACAGAGAGCTCGAAGAGGAGTACTATGCACTGTTCGAAAATAACCTCGAATTCTATTCCAATGAACTTAAAAGTGTTGACAAGTCGGATCTTTCTGATGAAGGTTCGCTTGTTTCATTCCAGATAACCAATATATGCCGGCAAATAAAAAAGGGATTATTCCTTGAAGAGAGAATGATTGTTTTTCTTCAGTTACTGGAATTTGCGTTTGAAGACGGGCTTGTATCCGAGCAGGAAAAGAATATTATTGATATTGTCTCGCGTACATTCAACATTTCAAAGAAAGAGTTCGATAACGCGGGTGCCTTCATGATAGGTAGAACCTACGATGAAGTCTCTCCCGATTGCATGCTGGTTATCGAAAGTGATAATCCCAAACTGTGGGCTGACAAGGATTTCACTAATTATGAAAAGTGGCGTCATATAAGGATCAAGGATTTTAAGGGACACCTTTTTGTACTTCATATCGAAAGTGCCGGTTCATTAATTTTTACTTATGATGGTCCTTTGCCTCTGTATTTCAAAGGACGCGATATAATTGCGTGCAGGTCTTATCTGCTTGAACGTGGTGTTAATATTAAAGGACAGGGCATTGAACCTATTTATTATTCAAGGATTTATAAAAAATTTGTATCAAGGAGATTTAAAGAAAAAATATTCTTTGAAGGGCATGATATTGAGTTTCTCTTCAAGAATTCTGACAATGGTGTACGGCAGATGAATTTCAGAATTGAATCGGGCAATCTTGTCGGTCTTATGGGAGGCAGTGGTGTTGGTAAAACCACCATGCTTAACCTGCTGAACGGTAAAGTAAAGCCAACAACAGGACACCTATATATTAACGGTTACGATATTCATGAAGATACCGATGCACTTAAGGGATTGATAGGTTTTGTTCCCCAGGATGATCTGCTTATTGAAGAACTGACTGTTTATCAGAACCTCTATTTTAATGCTCGTTTATGTTTTGGCGATTATAATGAGGATCAGCTTAACGCTACTGTTGATAAAGTGCTGGTTGATCTGGATCTTTATGAGATCAAAGACCTCCAGGTTGGCGATCCTTTGAACAAGAAAATCAGCGGAGGACAAAGAAAAAGACTTAATATTGGTCTTGAGCTGATGCGTGAACCTGTTGTTCTGTTTATTGATGAACCAACATCCGGATTATCTTCATTCGACTCTGAAAAGGTTATGAGCTTGCTTAGGAACCAGGCTTTGAGTGGTAAACTGGTATTTGCAATTATTCACCAGCCCTCTTCTTCAATACTTAAAATGTTCGACAGATTATGGCTGCTCGACAAAGGTGGATACATGATTTATGACGGAGATCCCATTGAGGCTCTAGTTTATTTCAAAACTGAAACATCACAGGCGAATGCAGCAGAAAGTGAATGTCCGAGCTGCGGAAATATTGAAGCTGAAAATATACTTCATATAGTTGAGGTAAAAGTAATTGACAATGAAGGTTACGAAGGGAAGGAACGGCAGATCAGTCCATTGGACTGGCACGAAAAATACAGGAAAAAAATGATGCCTGTCTTTGAGGAAAAACCTTCAAAAACAATAATTCCTGAAAGCAATTTCAGAGTTCCTGCAAAGAGGAAACAGATAAAAACATTTATCAGAAGAAACATTATCTCCAAGTTTGCTGACCGCCAATATATGACTATTAACCTGCTTGAAGCACCACTTCTGGCTTTAATTCTTGGCTATATTTCGAAATACACCGAAAACTCCACCTATATTTTTGGTGCAAATAAGAGCTACCATATTTTCCTATTTATGGCGGTTATCGTTGCCCTTTTTATCGGACTGACTGTAAGCGCAGAGGAAATATTCAGAGACAGAAAAATAATTGAAAGAGAAAAATACTTGAATATAAGCCGGTTAAGTTATTTGTTGTCGAAGATCAATTTCCTGTTTGTTTTATCAGCCATACAGTCAATTTCTTTCTTGCTTGTGGCAAACATACTTCTTGAAGTAAAGGGAATGCTGTTTCAGCAATGGTTGATCCTGTTCTCCACAGCCTGCTTTGGGAACGTCCTGGGGCTCAATATTTCGGCCGGAATGAGAACGGCTGTCAGTATATATATACTTATTCCTCTGATTCTCGTTCCAATGTTGATTCTTGGCGGGGCAATGATAAGATTTGATGATCTTCATAAATCGATTACAAGGAAAATTTATGTCCCTGTTATAGGAGATGCTATGGTTACCCGCTGGGCCTATGAAGCAATTATGGTTGAGGAATTTAAGAGTAACAGATTTGAAAAGTACTTTTTCGATTATGATATGGAGATCAGTCAGAATGACTGGCTTGCATCATTCCTTGTACCGACTCTTAAAGTTAAGATAGAAGAATGTCGTGTTGCAGCTAAAGATCCGGAGTATCGCGATTACTCTGAGAGTAATTTCAGGAAATTAAATTATCATATAAATGAATTATCCGCTATTACGGCTGTCAGGCCAGGCAGCTGGATCAGTGATCTGAATTATAACGATTTTAACGATTATACTGCCGAAGAGGCCAGATTATATATGGATAGTCTGCGAGCGGTTATCAGAACAACCAGCAGATCAATATCACTGAAACGTGATTCACTCTACACCCGCATGAAAGAGGAAATGGGTGAGGAGCAGTTCTTAAATTTCAGAGAAAAGCATTATAACGAAAACGTGGCCAATGTTGTATTAAGCAGGTTGAATACCAGCAAAATATACGATTCCGAGAAAACGTTGATCCAGAAAGCCGATCCGATTTTTATGAAACCAGGCTCAAAATACGGTAGAGCGCACTTTTATGCACCTTATAAACAGGTCGGAAATCTTATGATTGAGACTCTGCTTTTTAACATCATTGCTATATGGATTATGAACGTGTTTCTGTTTATAACTTTATATTATAATGTTCTTAACCGGTTTATTCTATTTCTCGAATCACTTAAGATTCCTATCTGGAGAAAGTTTGGAAGGGAAATGCTGCGCATATAGAAACGGTCACAATTTTCTGTTATAATATATGAATAAGGTACATCCCAAAAAAAGTCTTGGGCAACATTTCCTGAAAGATGTTAACATTGCCAGGAAGATTGCGGCTACTCTGACCGGTTCGGGCTATGAAACAGTTCTGGAAATAGGATCGGGTATGGGTATTCTCACACGTTGCCTTTTTGAAAGGGGATTCGCAGACTTACAGGTAATTGAGATCGACAATGAATCAGTACAATATCTAAAAACCAGTTTACCGGAGTTTAAAAATATTATTACCGGGGATTTTCTTTCTCTTGATATAGAAAGGATTTTCAATAATAATATAGCTATTATCGGGAATTTCCCGTATAATATATCAACCCAGATATTTTTTAAGATCCTGAAACACCGGGATAAGGTAGTTGAAATCTGCGGGATGCTTCAGAAAGAAGTGGCAGAGAGGATTTGTGCATCGCCCGGTTCAAAGAGATATGGTATTCTGAGTGTTCTTTTGCAGGCTTTTTATACAACCGAGTATCTTTTTTCAGTACAGCCACAGGTTTTTTCACCAGCACCTAAAGTAACATCGGGAGTCATCAGACTTAAAAGAAATAATGTGGAAGCTCTCGGATGTGATGAATCTCTTTTTTTCAGGGTTGTTAAAGCCAGCTTTAACCAGCGCAGAAAAACTTTGAGGAATTCACTTAAATCAGAATTTAATCTGAAGGCAGATAATTATCATGAATTTCACCTGAGGCCTGAACAATTATCTGTTGACCAGTTTGTTCAGCTTACCAGGTGGATTGATGGAAATACATGATTTTCAGAATGAATACCCTATAGCGTCAACAGGATTCATTCTGGCTGCAGCGTAAGCCGGTGCATAACCAGCCACTATACCTATAATTCCGGAAATAAATACAGCCAGAAAGATATTGGCCACTGTCAGGTACATATTTAGTTCATAAAGATAGTTTATGATCAGGGTTGCTATAAATATCAAAAATACTGCCAGCAGTCCTCCGATAACTGAAAGCAAAACCGATTCAGTCAGGAATTGCTGAAGTATGAAAAACCTCTTGGCTCCAAGCGCTTTCTGAATACCAATAACATTTGTTCTTTCCCGTACTGAGACAAACATTATATTGGCAATTCCGAATCCACCTACGAGTATGGCAAATCCACCTATCAGCCAGCCACCGATATTAATACCTGCAAATACAGCATCAAATCCCTGTGATAAAAGACTTGCCCTGTTCACAGAGAAATTTGATGTTTCTCCGGGTTTAAGTCTCCTGGATGCTCTCAAAACCATAGTGGTCTCATCTGACAGTTCCTGTACCGAAACGCCTTCTTTAGCCCTTATCATCAGGTTTGATTCAAGATAGTTGCTCCGCAAATTGACAAAAGTCTTGGCAAAATTGACAGGAACAAGTGTGAGTTCATCCATACCGCTGTCGCTTATTCCACCTTTTCCTTCTTTCTTAAATACACCTATAACATTGGTTTTGTGACCAGAAATTGTAATCTCTTTACCTACGGGATCGGTTTTCTCAAATAATCTCTCTGCAATTTCAGCACCAAGTATAGCTACATTCTTTCCCGATGCTGATTCGTAGGGGGAGAAATATCTGCCGTTAGAAATTTCAAAAGAACGGAGGTTTTCGAATTCATGGGTAGCTGCCCATACAAGTGCATCATTAGCAAGGTTTTTCCGGTATTTTATTTGTCTTGGCTGAAAAACTGAAAAGCATGCAGCTCCAGCTTTGGTAGATCTGTTTAATATAGCCTGATAATCATTTTGCGAAATGGCCGGCCATCTGATAATGTCCCACCAGGCAAGGTCCGGATCGAATGACCAGGGAAATTTCTGTACATATATGACATCATCTCCAAGGGTTGATATGCTGTCACGGATCGCTTTTTCCATCCAGTCAAGAACAGTAAATACCGAAATAATGGAGAAAATACCAATCGTTATTCCAAATAAAGAGAGGAATGTTCTTAATTTGTTAACAACAACCGAGTTGACTGCAAATAAAAAGCCTTCTTTGATAAGTCGTAGAAACATCTGGTACCTTATTGATAATTGCTATTTGAACGTCAAAGATACGAAAACCAGTAATCATTAAATCAATTATATGAAATTTGATTATAGATATAATCCATTAAACAAGTCATTCTGTATATGAATTACTGATAAAATAACAATCAATGATATTCCTAACCATAATATATTGAGGATAATAAAAAAATATCTATTTTTAACCGCCTGATAAAAACGGGAGGCGACAATCATAAATATCAGATAATGAGCGAAAAAAGAATAAGAAGTGCATTGATTTCAGTTTTTTATAAAGACGGATTAGAAGAAATTGTCAGAACCCTGAATGAATTGGGTGTAAAGATTTACTCAACTGGCGGCACATTCAGTTTTATAAAGGATATGGGAATTCCTGCAAGTACTGTTGAAGGACTCACAACCTATCCTTCAATACTGGGAGGGCGGGTAAAAACACTTCATCCAGTGGTTTTTGGGGGAATCCTCGCCCGCAGGGAGAATGCTGAAGACATTGACCAGATTTCAGAATACGGGATTCCTGAAATAGACCTTGTAATTGTTGATCTTTACCCGTTTGAAAAAACCGTTCAATCAGTTAGTGAGGAAGATGAAATAATTGAAAAAATCGATATTGGAGGCATCTCACTCATAAGGGCTGCTGCTAAGAATTTTAACGATGTACTTGTTGTTTCCTCCCGGGATCAGTATTCTGATTTACTTGCTATATTAAAGGAAAGTAAAGGAGAGACTTCACTCGAGATCAGGAAATATTTTGCTGCGGTAGCCTTCAAAACTTCTTCACATTATGACACTTTAATATTCAGGTACTTTAACCGAGAGGCTGGAATTTCTTCTTTCAGGGAAAGTATTAATTCTGTCTATCCTTTAAGGTACGGTGAAAATCCTCACCAGAAAGGAGTTTTCTATGGTGATCCGGACCAGATTTTTGAAAAGCTTCACGGAAAGGAGATCTCTTACAATAATTTTCTCGATCTCGAGGCTGCTCTGAACCTGATTGATGAGTTTGCAGAAACAACTTTTATCATCATTAAACATAATAATGCCTGCGGTGTTGCATCCCGTAATAATCTGCCTGATTCATGGAAAGATGCGTTGGCCTGTGATCCTGTTTCAGCCTTCGGAGGAGTTCTTGTAACAAATGTTACCGTTGATGAAAATACTGCAAGGGAGATAGATAACCTGTTTTTTGAGATCATAATTGCACCCTCTTACTCGGACGCTGCCCTTATAATTCTTAAGCATAAGAAGAACCGGATTATCCTTCGCAGAAAGGGGCTTATTACTGCTCCCAGTCAATTCAGATCATTGTTTAATGGTGTATTATGGCAGGAGAGGGATAACCGCACGGAATATACATCGGACCTGAAGCCTGTTACAGAACGGATCCCCAACCCCAGGGAGATTGAAGACCTGATATTTGCTAACAAAATAGTGAAGCATAGTAAATCAAATGCAATAGTACTGGCAGGCAATAAACAGCTTTATGCCAGTGGTATCGGGCAGACTTCAAGAGTAGATGCCTTAAAGCAGGCTATTGATAAAGCCAGGTCATTTGGTTTTGATCTTAATGGATCAGTCATGGCTTCAGATGCTTTCTTCCCGTTTGCTGACAGTGTTGAACTGGCCCATAAAGCGGGTATCACAGCTGTTGTCCAGCCTGGAGGTTCAGTACGCGACCAGGAGTCGATCGACTACTGTTCCGCAAATGGAGTTGCAATGGTTTTTACAGGTGTAAGACATTTTAAACATTAATATATTAATAATTATCTCTTTTAATGGGACTATTTTCATTCTTAACGCAGGAGATTGCAATTGATCTCGGGACGGCAAATACAATAATCATCAATAATGATAAGATTGTTGTTGATGAGCCTTCAATAGTGGCGATTGATAAGAATACCGGGAAACTTATTGCTATAGGTGAAGAAGCACGGCAGATGCACGGCAAGACACACGAAAACATTAAAACAATAAGGCCATTACGGGATGGGGTTATAGCTGATTTCAACGCTGCCGAACTTATGATCAGGGGAATGATTAAAATGATCAATAAGGGATCACGTCTTTTTGCTCCCTCACTTAAAATGGTTGTGTGCATTCCTTCGGGCAGCACAGAGGTTGAAATACGTGCTGTGCGCGATTCATCAGAACATGCAGGAGGACGTGATGTTTATATGATATATGAACCAATGGCCGCTGCTATCGGTATCGGCCTGGATGTGGAAGCTCCTGAAGGATGCATGGTTATTGATATAGGGGGAGGAACTACCGAAATAGCAGTTATTGCACTTGGTGGGATTGTATGTAATAAATCAATCAGGATTGCCGGCGATGGTTTTACAGCAGATATTCAGGCTTATATGAGACATCAGCATAATATAAAAATCGGAGAACGCACCGCTGAAGATATAAAAATAGTTGTTGGTGCCGCTTTACCTGATATTGAAAATCCACCTGCTGACTATGTTGTAAGAGGCCCTAATATAATGACTTCATTACCTATTGAAATTCCGATTTCTTACCAGGAGATAGCATATTGCCTCGACAAATCTCTGACAAAAGTCGAAGCAGCCCTGCTAAGTGTTCTTGAACAAACACCACCGGAACTCTATGCGGATATAGTGAACAGAGGGATTTATGTTGCAGGTGGCGGAGCGCTCCTCAGAGGCATCGACAGGAGACTTGCGGATAAAATAAATATTAATTTTAATGTGGTTGAGGATCCTTTACATGCTGTAGCAAGGGGTACAGGTGTTGTTTTAAAGAATGTTGATAAATTTCCGTTCCTGATGAGATAATATACCAAGATGAATGAGAAATCTGCTAAACTTTCTGACGAGGTATAATAATCTGATTTTTTTTCTGATTCTTGAAGGATTAGCATTGTATTTGCTTACTACGTGCAATAATTATCATAGTACACGGGTAATTAATGGATTAAGAGGATTAACACTCGGGATTGAAGAGAAAATGAATAATGCCCGCTCCTACTTTAGTCTGCGGAAACTAAATAAAAGCCTTCTTGCTGAAAACGCTGCACTCCGAAATAACATCGAACAACTTGCCAAAAAGGAGGATCATTTCTTTTTTTCTATAACCAATTCAACATATAATCAGCAGTATCAATATACGAGTGCTGAGGTAATAAACAACTCGGTCAACCGCCAGAAGAACTTCTTTTCACTGAATAAAGGTAAGAGACATGGTATTGATAAAGATATGGCCGTTACATCCGCTTACGGAATAGCGGGGATGATAGTCGGATGTTCCGAGAATTATTCAAGAGCCATGTCGCTTCTTAATCTCGATTTCAGAGTGAGTGCACGTATAAAATCAAATGGATATTTTGGATCGCTTAACTGGGATGGCAGAGATGTCAGCCATGCCATACTAAACGAGATACCTCAACATGTTACAGTAAACGAGGGAGATACAATCGAAACAACCGGATACAGTACGATTTTCCCGGAGGGTATTATGATTGGTACAATAAGTGAATTTGAAAAAAGCGGAAGTGATTTTTATATTATAAAAGTTGCTCTTGTAACTGATTTTAAAAAGCTGCGCTATGTTAATATAATCGGCAATATGAAAAAATCTGAGCAGCTTGAACTTGAAGAACTCTTTCAATGATCAATTCGATATTAAGATATGGTTTGATATTTCTGGTACTTATGCTGTTGCAGGTCCTTTTATTTAACAATATTCAGTTTAGCGGGTATATTAATCCTTTTGTTTATGTAATGATGATCATGCTTTTACCTGTTGAAATTTCAGCCTGGTTATTACTTCTTGTATCATTCTTTACAGGCCTGACAGTTGATATTTTCTCAGGGTCAATGGGTATGCATGCATCAGCTACTGTTCTGGCAGGTTTTGTTCGTCCTTTTGTACTTAGAATAATCTCTCCGCGCGATGGTTATGAAACCGGATCTAGTCCCTCAATGGCAGTTTACGGTTTCAGATGGTATTTGATCTACACACTGATAATAATTCTTATTCATCATACAGCTCTTTTTTATCTTGAAGTATTCAGGTTTGCAGGATTTTTCAGAACATTGCTGAGAGTATTGCTGAGTTCACTCTTTTCTGTTACTTTTATCCTTTTTGCAGAGTATTACCGCAAAGGCAGGTAACAGATCCGATTATGAAAGATCCATTCATTAACAGGAAATATGTTATAATAGCGCTTATTGTGCTGGCATCTCTGATTCTTATTATCAGACTTTTTATCATTCAGGTTGTGGAAGACACCTACAGGATGTCGGCTGATAATAATGTACTCAGATATGTTACTCAATATCCTGCCAGAGGACTTATTTATGACAGGAATGGCCAACTGCTGGTTTTTAACCAGGCAGCTTATGATCTCATGGTTATACCGGCCCAGATGGCATCATTCGACACAACAAATTTCTGCAATCTCCTGGGAATCTCCCTTGAAGTATTCAATGAAAGAATAAAAGCAGCTTTCAGTTATTCACGCCGTGCTCCATCAATATTTCTTAAACAGATTTCAGCGGAAACCTATGCAACATTTCAGGAAAAAATGTTCATGTATCCGGGCTTCTACGTTCAGCCAAGAACTCTGAGAAAATACTCAAAACCCATTGCTTCCCATTTACTGGGATATGTAAGTGAAGTGGATGAGGCTATTATTGAAAATGATCATTATTATAAACCCGGGGACTATATAGGTAAGCTTGGAATAGAAGAGGCATATGAGACAGATCTGAGGGGATCGAGGGGAGTAAAGATCTATCTTGTAGATGTTTACAGTCGTATAAAGGGATCTTATGCTGATGGCCGTCTCGATACAAATGCTGTACAGGGTTCCGATATAATTGCATCCATTGATATGGATCTGCAGGAATACGGGGAGTTGTTGATGAAGAATAAAACAGGGAGCATTGTGGCACTCGAGCCATCAACAGGAGAGGTACTTGCTCTTGTTTCATCACCTAATTATGATCCTGGTTTGCTGGTTGGAAGGATAAGATCAGAGAATTATACAAAACTTAATGCTGACACATTATTGCCACTTTTTAACAGGGCACTTATGGCCTACTATCCGCCGGGATCAACATTCAAACCATTAAATGGTATTATAGGACTTCAGGAGAACGTGATAACACCTTTCACAGAGTTTGAGTGCAATAACGGCTATCTGTTTATCGCCTGTCATTCACATCGATCCCCACTGGATCTTGAACATGCCATTTCGAATTCCTGTAATTCCTATTTCTGCCAGACTTTCAGGAGAATACTTGAGAGTCCTCAATATCCTTCGTTATATGATGCTTTTGATAAATGGGCCAATTACCTGAAAGAGTTTGGATTCGGTTTAACACTGGGAACTGATTTTGTTAATGATCTCCCTGGATTTGTCCCCTCAGTAAGCTACTTCGATAAATTCCATGGTAAGAACGGATGGAAAGCCCTGACAGTTATTTCACTGGCTATAGGCCAGGGAGAGATTGCGGTCACTCCTCTTCAGATGGCCAATATGACTGCTGCAATTGCCAATAGAGGCTATTACAATAGTCCTCATATAGTAAAATCTGTCGGTTCACAGGGTAACATTGATGCACAGTTCACAACAAAACACATTATCAATATTGATTCAGCAAACTTTGAGCAGATAATACTGGGAATGGAAGATGCAGTTAATGGGGGTGAAGGAGTAACAGCAAGAATTGCAGCTCTCAATGATATTATTGTATGTGGTAAAACAGGGACTGCACAAAACCCGCACGGGGAAGATCATTCCGTGTTTATCGCTTTTGCTCCAAAGGATGATCCCCAGATTGCAATCTCAGTTTTTGTTGAGAATGCCGGCTTTGGATCAACATATGCAGCACCGGTGGCAAGTCTCATGATTGAGAAATATATCAGAGGAGACATTACCAATAGATGGCTCGAAGAAAGAATAATAGAGCTTAACCTGATTGATAAGTGAGACGTACCATAAACATATGGGAAGGACTGGATAAGATCACAATTCTGATCTTTTTACTTATGGTAATAATTGGCTGGTTTAACATATATGCTGCTGTATATAACGAGGAACATTCAAAAATACTGGACCTGTCGCAACGTTACGGGAAACAATTCGTATGGATAGTAGCAACTCTGGTACTTGCAGTTTTTGTTGTGATAATCGACAACAGGTTTTATTTCTTTTTCTCATGGTTTATTTATGCAGGAATTCTTCTTCTGCTTATACTTGTTCTGATTATTGGAAGGGAGATATTTGGAGCAAGGTCGTGGTTTGAGTTCGGGCCTTTGAGTTTACAGCCATCAGAATTTGCCAAGTTTGCAACGGCTCTGGCACTTGCTACATATCTGAGCTCCAGAAGATATAACCTTACAAGGATAGTTGTGTTTGCTGTTGCATCAAGCATATTCCTTTTGCCGGCTTTTCTTATAGCTCTTCAACCGGATATGGGCTCTGCAGTAGTCTTTTTTGCTTTTTTTATTGTTCTGTTAAGGGAAGGGATGAGTCCGTACATTTTCATTTCAGGTTTGATAATGATAATACTGTTTTTTCTTACACTGCTCTTTAACAATCTGTATATAACCGGTGCACTTATAGGTTTAGCTTTTCTTATGACATTATTTGCAACGAGAAAATTGAGATTATGCATTTCCGGCCTGGGTATTTTGGTTTTAATTACGGGGATGCTTGAATTACTCAATCGTTTTGTTATTAAATCTTTTGGTAATGAGCTGGTTATTTTTATTTCGCTGATTATATCCGGTGTGGTGTATGGATTATATATTTATAACAAGAAAGCCATTCCTGTTCTGATCATTTATTTTTTTCTGCTTGGAAGTATTATTTTCATGCATACGGTTAATTATACATTTAATAAAGTTCTCAAACCCCATCAGAAGGAGAGGGTGGAAATAATGCTCGGTTTTAAGTCGGATCCGCGCGGAACGGGATATAGTGTTAATCAGTCCATGATTTCAATTGGTTCAGGAGGATTCTCGGGAAAAGGCTATCTGCAGGGGACACAGACCAAATTCAAATTTGTTCCGGCGCAAAGTACTGATTTTATTTTCTGTACTGTAGGTGAAGAATGGGGATTTCTCGGATCGGTTACGTTAGTCGGTTTATATTTATTTCTTCTTCTCAGGCTTCTCTTCCTTGCGGAAAGGCAAAAATCCGTGTTTTCAAGGATTTACGGATACGGAGTAATTTCTGTTTTATTTATTCATTTCTTTATAAATATAGGCATGGCTGTCGGACTACTACCTGTTGTAGGAATTCCTTTGCCCTTCTTTAGTTACGGAGGCAGTTCATTATGGGGATTTACAATTTTGTTATTTATTTTTCTGAGGCTTGACGCAAGCCGTAATGAACATCTTATCTGATCAGAACGGGATAGTGATCCTGTGTGATATCTCAACACCAAAATCCTTTTCAACAAAATCGATCAGCTGTGGGAAAAACTCCATAAAATCATCCTGAAGGGAATAATAATTTTTTTTGAGTGCCCTTATGGCAAATCTTGATTCTTTCGGCAGAGTTGTGCGTTTGCTCAGTGTTTTTAAAACATGACGGATCCCATTGACTGTCTGATATGATTCAATCCAGTTATTGATTATGAAAAACGGTATCATCTGCTGTACATTTTCCGGAAGTATATCATAATTATTTACCAGTGCCCTGTAGAAGTTGTAAGTGACACTTTCCAGTGGTCTGCGCGAAAAGAAATTCCATTCTTTCGTCAGAAAATGATCGTAAATAATGTCGGTTACAACACCTGCATATCTGTGATATTTTCTTGTGAAAAATATTTTGCTTCGGTGAACGACCGGGTGGCTATCAGTAAAACCGTCAATATGACGGTGAAGAATGATGCCCTTTCTTATCAGATCGGGATATTTGAGATAGTCACGACCTTTTACATAATCTCCGATGTAATTGCCAATGATTATTTTTTCAGAATCACCGGAAAGATATATGTGGGCTAAAACATTCATATTGTGGTATAATAGTACAAAGAATTTGCCATATCTTATTAATATCAAAAACATTTTCTTTAACATATTTTCAGGTAACATAAAAGAGCCACCTAACATGCACAAATACAATATTTTAAAGTGCAAAAACTGCATAATAAAAAATAGTGGGAAATGTTCGGAATTTCAGCACACAAATTATAAATTTGCTGATTCATCTTAAATAAAATTCTCAGGCAGCAAATATCTTTTTAATAGTATAAGCAGGTACTATGGCCAGAAAAAATGTCATTATTATGGGGGCCGCCGGAAGGGATTTCCATAATTTCAATACATATTACAGGTGTAATGAACATTACAATGTTGTTGCATTTACAGCGGCTCAGATTCCGGATATTGACGAGAGAAGGTACCCGGATAAATTGTCCGGCAAGCTGTATCCAAATGGAATTCCTATTTTCCCTGAAGAAAATCTTCCTGATCTTATCAGAAAGTATAAAGTTGATGAGTGTGTTTTTTCATACAGTGATGTCACTTATCAGAAAGTGATGTCAGTAAGTGCGATAGTTAATGCTGCAGGTGCCAATTTTGTTTTGCTTGGACCATCAGATACAATGTTGAAAAGCAACAAACCGGTAATTGCTATTGGTGCAGTCAGAACAGGTTGCGGTAAAAGTCAGACCTCCAGGAGAGTTATCGAGCTCCTTATGGAGAAAGGGCTGAAAGTGGTGGTTGTCCGTCATCCTATGCCATACGGCGATATAAATGCCCAGAGAGTTCAGCGCTTTGCCACTGTGAAAGATCTTGAACAACATAAATGCACGTTGGAAGAGATGGAGGAGTTTGAACCGCATATTGTAAGAGGCAACGTTATATATGCCGGAGTTGATTATGAAGCTATTCTTCGGAAGGCTGAAAAAGATCCTAAAGGTTGTGATGTAATTCTTTGGGACGGAGGCAATAACGATTTCCCGTTCATCATGCCGGATCTTATGATTACGTTAACTGATCCGCATCGTGCCGGTCACGAATTAAAATATTACCCTGGTGAGGTGACCCTCCGTTTGGCAGATGTTGTTGTTATTAACAAGATCGACAGTGCATCTCCTGAATCTGTACAGGTAGTCAGGGAGAGTATCGAATCGGTTAATCCGGCAGCCACTGTTATCGATGGAGCTTCACCTATCAGAGTGGATGATGCATCATTAATAAAAGGTAAGAGGGTGCTTGTAGTTGAAGATGGTCCGACGCTGACACATGGAGAGATGAAAATAGGAGCCGGGGTGGTTGCTGCACGCAAATACGGAGCAAAAGAACTTGTTGATCCGCGTCCCTTTACGGTTGGGAGGTTAAGTGAAACTTTCAGGCTGTATCCGGAAATCGGGACTCTCTTGCCTGCAATGGGATATGGTGAGCAGCAGTTAGGAGACCTTGAAAAAACGATTAATAACACGGAATGTGACACTGTTATTATTGCCACACCGATCGACCTGAACAGGATCATTAAGATAAAAAAGCCGAATACAAGGGTCTATTACGATTTGCAGGAAATAGGATATCCGAATCTTTCGGGTGTTGTTGACGAGTTTATAAAGAAATATAAGCTTATCTTCTGACGCGGGCATTTCCTTGCCATATGTTCCATAACTGTTCTTCGTCAGCAGGTTGAGCATAATCTGTCAGTGAGGTTGTGGCAAGAGCTCCGCATGCCCATCCGAACTGTATCCATTTTTCCGGTTCCCAGCCTTTTAGCACAGCATAGAGTAAACCGCCAACAAAACCATCACCCCCGCCAATGCGGTCAAGCACATGAATCTCACGAGGCTCCACAATATGCCAGTTATCTCCTTCAAGCATAATGGCACCCCATAGATGATCATTTGCACTGATCACCTGACGAAGGGTTGTGGCGAAGACAGAAGCATCCGGAAAGGATTTCTTTACACCGTTAATCATAACTTTGTAACTTTCTATCTGAGACACAAGCTCTTGCCCTCCTGCTTCCGGTCCTTCTGTTCCAAGGCACAATTGAAAATCCTCTTCATTTCCCACGAGAATATCAGAAACACCTGCTATTTCAGCGAAGATATTACCCAGATCCTTTTCGCGGCCTTTCCAGAATGAAGCCCTGTAATTAAGATCAAATGAGATTCGTGTTCCATATTTTTTTGCTGCACGGGCTAGTTCAAGGCAGAAGTTGCTTGTTTCAGGCGACAGGGCTCCAATTAAACCGGAGAGGTGCAATATCTGAACACCCTCTTTACCGAAAATCCTGTCGAGGTCGAAATTTTTTACACTGAGCGTCCTCCCTACTTCACCGGCACGATCATTTTGCACTCTTGGTCCGCGTGTTCCATAACCACTGTCAGCAATATTGAACTGGTGACGATAACCCCACGGACCTCCCTGTTCAACTTCAAAACACTCATATTCCATATGACGGCTTGCAAGGTTATCTTTTATGAGTCTGGCGATGGGGCTCTCTTTGACAAATGTTGTCAAAACTTTAACAGGCAAACCAAGATAGGATGAAATACTGGCCACGTTGGTTTCGGCACTGGTAGTGTGCATAAAGAATGTGTCGCTGCAATGAACGGGTTGTCCATTTGCAGGAGTGATACGGACTCCCATACTGCTGGGTACTACCATTGAATAAGTATATTCTTTTTTAAGTTCTATTTTCATATATTTCAATTTATTGATATTGACTTTATTTATTATTTCATCCTTTCTTTGATCTTTTTTGCTGCTTCTTCAAATCCGGGTTTGTTGAGTAACGCAAACATATTCATTTTATATGCTTCAACACCAGGCTGATCAAATGGATTGACATCGAGAATATATCCGCCCAGGGCACAAGCCATTTCAAAAAAGTAAATCAACTGGCCTGCATAATATTCATCCAGTTCAGGGATCGTAATAGTTATTATCGGGACATTACCATCATTATGAGCGAGAATTGTACCTGTTTCAGCACACTTGTTAACTTCGGAGAGTCGTTTTCCTGCAATATAGTTTAACTGGTCATCATCATCCTTTTCGATAGGAATAGTAAGTTTTTTACGCGGATTTTTTAATGATATGAATGTTTCAAAAATAATTCTCTGTCCCTCCTGTATATATTGACCCAGCGAATGAAGGTCGGTGGTAAAATCGACCGATGAAGGGTAGATACCCTTATTATCCTTCCCTTCGCTTTCACCAAATAACTGTTTCCACCACTCAGCCAGGTAATGAAGTCTGGAATTGAATCCTACAAAAATTTCCGTAGTACGGCCGGTTTGCATTATCAGATTTCTGGCAGCTGCATAAAGCAGCGAAGGATTGGTTGTTGCATCTTTATTTTTTCTTGTCAGATCCTCCATTGATTTGGCGCCTTTGACCAGTGACTTAATATCGAGTCCGCTGACCGCAACAGGCAATAAACCTACGGGAGTAAGCACGGAGTA
>Ga0315546_1000033_pt1 | contig 96302 bp, 90 predicted proteins | sample SalMarSW160170MG_FD_203833 | JGI IMG/M metagenome (GOLD analysis project Ga0315546, IMG submission 203833) | Salt marsh sediment microbial communities from the Plum Island Ecosystem LTER, Massachusetts, United States - Salt Marsh Sediment SW1601-170 ...
GCCCTTCAGTCTCTCCATTCCTCTCCCGGCTTCTCAAATCAGCTTCCACGATGGCCAGGTCAGCACCGAGGATTCGGGCTACTTCCATAATTGCCCGCAAAGCCCAGCCCTTCCCATTTATCCTTTCGTCATTAAGCAAGAAAGCAATCTGGCTTATCTCGCTGTTTTGAGGTAGGTCATTCACTACCTTGAGGGCTTTCCCCCCTGCCGGGGAGCCAACGGCTACGATGGTGCATTTCTGGTCGGGATAGAATTCCTCCAGCCCTTCCCTTACCGTTTTCAACACTGCCCCGATAGTGTCGGCTTCGTCATAGAAGGGAATCCCCACCACCATCCCAGCCTCGCCTATTTTCTCCGCTTGACTTAATGGCTCTTCTATAGCCTCTCTGAAGCATTCCTCGCTTTTCTGGAGAGAGGCTACTTCTACCTTTTCCCAGGGGGTGCTGATTTTGGAACTTGAGCCGGAAGAGGTATGATTGATGCCCTTCACGCTATCCTCCTTCAAATAGACACCGGAAAAAGGACACTAGGAATTTTCGCATAACTGCAATAATTTTTGCAATCCGCCAATCCTTTCTCCCAAGTTTAGCATCACCTTGCCCCGGTGTGAACTCCCTAGCCGATTCTTTAGTGTTACCGCCATAAAACGAGTTGTATTATGCCTTTGAACAGGGATTTATAGTATGAGCATGAAGAGAAGTGGCGTCAATGATATACACCTAAGCGGGTTGATTAAATGTGCTCCGCGGTTGATGAAGCAGCCATGGTGTCAATAGCCTGAATCGGTGGGGGTGAATATGGCAACGAGCGGCTAGGCGTTGAGGATAAAATACTCTCAGCCAGCTCATAATGTCTCCGAGCTTGATTTTTCCAGGAGAACTTTATGGCATAGCCTAGCGCTCTTTGCTCTATCCTTTCCCCGAGAGCCGGGTTGAGTATGAGGTTTGTTATCTTAGACAGCACATACCTCAGGTCTGTGCCCACAATCCCGCCTGCCTCTTTAATGTCCTCACCAACACCCTCCAAATCGCGGCAAGCTACTATGGCACCGGCACCCAGGGCATGTGATAGAAGACCACTTTGAGTGCAATCGTAAGGCCAGTAGAAGTTGACATCAAAAGCCCGCTGCGCCAGAGGAAGTATACCATGAGGCAACCGAACCTCGAGAAGAAATTTATCCCTGCTATTCTGCCATCTCCGCAGCTTTTCAGCGTAGATTCTCTGCAATTTGTCTCTGGGGACACCAATGCGTACCGCTACGATTCTCCGGTGGGGGATAGCCTTCTGCAGACCATCTCTGGCAGCATAAAGCAACTCAGAGTTCTTCATAGGTTCCAGGAATCCGGTCTGGCCTACCACCACAGTGTCTGAGTCAAGGAATATCCGCCGCTTATGCAGGGCTTCTTTTGTTTTTCGATTAAGGCCTGATTCGTAGAGCAGGAAGTCGTTGAGTTTCTCTTTAGCCTCCTTACGACTGAGGCGACTTATCTCTGGATAAGGATTTATGCCATGCTTCATGATATAGACCTTGTCGCGGTGTTCAGGGAATGCCGAAGTGACGGCATGGTAAACGCCGCGACTGAAAACGGTGATAGCCTCGACGTAAGGCAGCAAGACTTTCAATAGGTCATATTGATTCCTGCGTAGACCGGTCGGAGTTTCGAAGCTTTGGAAATGAAGGGTGTGAAAAGTCACCACCTTCGGTACATTCAGGTTCTTGAGCATAGCAGTGAACTGTATGCTACCAGGCCAGATACCATTCTCGTGCTGAAACCACAAGACGGCATCTTCATTTTTGGCGCCAAGTTCTTTAAGCCCCTGCATAATCACCGGGGCAGAGAACTCACGGCGACCGGGTATGCCGTACCAAACCCGACCTGTCACTGCCTCGTCATCAAGTGTTAGTGGCGCGCTATACCTCTTGAGGTCAAAAGATATCACGCCCCACCTTCCAGCCGGAATCTCACGAGCAACAAAGTTCGTGTAGTCAGCTATCCCGCACATTATAGGCTTGTGTGTTCCCACGAAGTAGATAGATGCCATTTTAGTACCTTTTATATCTCTGTTTCCGCCCACCCTGTTGAGGTGGATCAAGTAGCCGAAAGCCTTTAACTGACATTTTAAGAAACGTGGAGCAGAAAAGTCATAAAATGATTAGGGGAAAAGTTACAAAACTATGACATTTACAGGATAATATGCGGGTGTCTTAAACATCACCTAGTAACTTAAACTAAAGTAAATAAAGTTTACAATAAAATGGCTCTTCTTGTCAAGGCATACAAACCTGCTCTTAAGAAAGATTGCCATAGCTAAATCCAGTGGTCTTGGCTTGCCTAGCACTGACCACATGGTCCATTGTTTACCGCAGCACAAATTGGCTAAATGTGGAGTTGTAATTATGCCCCCTTGTTTTGCCAAAGCTGACGTCTCATGATGAGGCGAGGCGCCAGTTGAAATACTGAATGATGTTTATTCAGAGCTTAAGTTTAGACCGAAAGATTTAGCTCTTTTTTCAAAATCTTCCTGAGATTCACCTTCCCAAGGAAGATATTTAAGATCCGTTGGGCTTCGGAAGGCATAAAGCAAAAGATCAATTATTTCTTTCGAGGAATTACCAAGTTTGATGACCGTATCTTTTCTTACCGGGAAAATCTGACCGGTAACAAGAGTTGGAACGTTTGGATAATAAACATTTACCAAAGTGAAAATAGCTTTTTCTTTGCTTAATTTAACCTTCTCCTCTGAGAGTATCCAACCATAAGAAAGACAGGTTGGTGAGAATAAAAAGAGACAGGGCTTCAGATGAAGTAGTCGATCAATAGTCATTATTTCGCCGGCTCCAAAAAAGAGACCTAAAACTGGAATCTTAGAAAAGACTCTCCCGACTTTTGTTAATTTCAATACGATTCCCGAAAAATACACAATTAGTATGCCAAGCACGATGCCGAAACCGGGATAAAAAAACTGCTCTGGAAGAAAAAGTAGTAAAAATTTTCTTCCAGTGTCTTCTAAATTATTTGACAGAAAAACAATTATATAAATCAACACTGCAATTGGAAGCCAAAAAACGAAACCAAACAATAGAAAAGTAAGCTGATTTTTAACGAACCTTATCATTTTCCCCATCGCTTTCCCCTTCCTGGTCGTATTTTTAGACTAATTAAGATTAGCATATTTGTAAAATTGTTCAAAATGAAGACCTTCGGTAGCCTTAGATTGCCATCGGAGATGACTACCTTGTGCGGCACGGTGTATATGACTCCACCACTGAAGTAACAACATGACGAAGTGTGGGATTAATCAGCAGTTAACTCACTTTGGTTTGCCGTGTTATAATAAGCTACCAGCTATTTGTTAGCTGGGAATATGTAGAGGCATTAGCCAGCACTCTAAGTGAGCAATGGAAGACCTGAAGCAAGTTTGTCTTTTCGTTTCCAAAATTTCCACCTCATGGCACTTCTCTCTATTTAGCCTTACGTCTTTCTTCCCACCCATCCCGCCCAAAAGAGGCTCCGCCTCTCTTAGACTCTCTTTATTTCGCCCCCTTCCTTAAGGGCGGTGGGTGGGAAAAGATATAAAATGATTTTATTCCCCTAATACTTTATTTACCCTTGCCTTTAGTTAAAGAAAGCTCATCAGCCATTCTCAGGGCATACTGGTCGGTCATGCCGGCGATATAGTCAACCACCATCCGCTCCGGCTCATCGCTGTGAAAGCTGTACTCCGGCGGCAGCTTGTCTATATGCTTGTTGAAGTATTTGTATAAGGCGCGGACCACACGCCGTGCCCGTTCCGCTTCTTCTTGGGCGGAACGTATATTATATACCTGCTCGAAGAGGAAGCGGCGCAGGGTGTTGGTCGCCTCAAGGATGGGGGGGCTCATGGTTATAACCGGCTTTTCCTTGTCCTCACCCCTCACCACCCAGGAGCTATCGATAATGTCACCGACCATGGTATTTATGCGGAGGGAGTGGGTATTGCCCAGCTTTATGATGGCGGAGATGGGCAAATCGCCTTCGGTAATCATGTCGGCTCTTATGGCATCGTCAATGTCGTGGTTGATGTAGGCGATGGCGTCTGAAATCTTGACCACCTCCCCCTCAAAGGTATTCACCTTTCCCCAGCCCTCCCCCCAGATATCTACCTTGGTCTTGGAGTGATTTAAAATGCCGTCCCTCACCTCCCAGGTTAGGTTTAGCCCCTGGCCGTTATTCTCCAGTATGTCAACCACACGCAGGCTCTGCTCGTTATGGCTGAAGCCTTCGGGATATAGCTCATTGAGGACCTCCTCGCCGACATGGCCGAACGGGGTGTGGCCTAGGTCATGGCCCAGGGCGATTGCCTCGGCCAGGTCCTCGTTGAGGTTCAGGGCGCGGCTTATAGTGCGGGCTATCTGGGATACCTCCAGGGTGTGGGTGAGACGGGTCCGGTAGTGGTCACCTAGGGGGGCAATAAAGACCTGTGTCTTGTGCATGAGGCGGCGGAAGGCTTTACAGTGGATAATGCGGTCGCGGTCGCGCTGGAAGTCGGTGCGTATTGAGCAGGGCGCTTCGTATCTTAGCCTGCCCCGGGAAGACTTGCTTTTGGCGGCGTAGGGTGAGAGGCTTTCCTCCCTCTGTTCGGTCAGCTGGCGGATATTAAGATGACTAATCATCGGCGCTCTAAGCTTGCTTCTGCTTTAGCAATTATCTCTCTGGTGGTGCCAATCATATCCGGGCTTACTGAGACCGAGGTAATGCCCCATTCTACCAGCTTTTCGGTGAGCTCAGGGTATACCGAGGGTGCCTGGCCGCAGATGGACGAGGTGACCCCCATACTCTTTGATACCTTAATCGCCCTTTCCAGGGCGATGAGTACTGCTTCGTTGCGTTCGTCAAAGGTCTCGGCCAGCTTTTCGCTGTCGCGGTCAATGCCGAGGATGAGCTGGGTAAGGTCGTTGGAGCCGATGGATATGCCGTCAATGCCGACTTCGAGGAACTTGTCTATGAGGAAGATATTGGACGGCACTTCAACCATCATCCAAAGTTTGAAGTCCTCGGAGCGCACCAGCCCCTCAGCCTTCAGGATTTCTTTGGTCTGGGTTAGCTCGTTAACCGTCCTGACGAAGGGGAGCATCACCCATAGGTTTTTATATTTCTGCCTCACCCTCTTTATGGCTTCTATCTCCAGTTTAAACACTTCGCGGTCGTGGATATAGCGGGAGCACCCCCGGAAGCCGAGCATGGGGTTCTCCTCAAGCTCCTCGTATTCCTGCCCGCCGGTGAGCTCTTTATATTCATTGGTCTTGAAATCGGTAGTGCGGTAGACGACGGGGCGGGGGTTAAAAGCCTTGACGAAGGTCTCGATGCCTTTAGCCAGCTTGCTAACAAACTCCTGCCCCCGCTTCTGGCTTATCATATATCTGGGATGCTCACCGATCTCGGCAATCATGAACTCGGCGCGGAGTAAGCCCACACCATCAACATGGCGGGCGGCTACCGTTTCCGCCAGTTCAGGTTGAGCCAGGTTTACGTACAACCTGGTCCTGGTCTTGATTGTCTCCCGGAACATGTCAGCCATGGTGGTTGTTCTCATTCTTCGGGAGACTTTACCGCTATAGACCTTGCCGTGTGAGCCATCTACCGTGATTACCTGCCCGTCAGTCAGGGTGGTTGTTGCCCCTTCGGTGCCGACGACGCAGGGGATACCCAGCTCGCGGCTGACGATGGCGGCGTGGGCGGTCCTGCCGCCCCGGTTGGTGACGATGGCTACCGCCCGTTTCATGGCCGGCACAAAGTCGGGGGTGGTCATTTCGGCAACCAGGATATCGCCTGTTTTCACCTTGTCTATCTGCGAGGCTTTAGGGACTATCTTCACCGGTCCTGAGGCTAAACCGGGGCTGGCCGGTGCCCCGGTGAGTAGCGGCGGAATGGGGATTTCAAGTTCAGCCCCAGCCCCCTCCTTGATGGTGGTTACCGGGCGGGTCTGGAGGATATAGATTTCGCTATCTTCCTTTGCCCATTCAATATCCTGGGGGAAACGGTAGTGGTCTTCTATCTGTTTCCCCAGCCAGGCTATCTTAAGTATTTCACTGTCGGTAAGCTTCTGTTTGGATTGAGTTGAGGCGGGGAGTGGTGCCCACATATTAGTCTCCTCGGCACCGGCGGTTGGATTTTTGACCAGCTGCGACTCCTGGTTAACTATTTTCGTGTTAATGATTTTTAAACTGTCTTTATCAACGACATAAAGGTCAGGGGTTACCTCTCCGGAGACGATAGCCTCACCAAGCCCGTAGACAGCCTCAATAACAATCTTGCTGCTATCGCTGGTTACCGGTTCTATGGTAAACATCACCCCTGAGGCTTGGGACTGGATCATTTTCTGGACGGGGACGGCGATGCCGACCTTGAAGTGGTCAAAACCGTGCTGCTGCCGATAGAAGATGGCGCGTGGTTCAAAGAGGGATGCCCAGCACTCCCGTACGGCAGTCACCACCCTCTTTTCCCCCTCCATATTGAGGAGGGTGCGTTGCTGGCCGGCAAAGGAGGCTTCGGGCAGGTCTTCGGCAGTAGCTGAGGAGCGTACCGCCACCGGACCCTTGCCCATTTTAATGTAGGCTTGCTCAATCTCCCGGGCTAGTTCCGCGGGCATGGGGGTGTCCAGGACTAACTTTTTAACCTGGGCAGCAGTTTTTAGAAGCTGTTTGCTATCGCCTGGGTCTAATGGTTTTAATAGCTGGCGAATTTTGTCCGTGAGCTTTGACTTTTTAACGAAGTCAAAGTAGGCGTCTGCGGTTATAATGAAGCCGGAGGGGACGGGGATGTTGGCGTTGGTCATCTCACCGAGGTTTGCCCCTTTGCCACCGACGATGGCTATATCCTCTTTGGTGACCTCATTAAACCAGACAATCGCCTTTTTACCCTGAGTCATAGCTGTACCTCCGTGTGATTTCCCCGTGGGATAAGGGGCAAGCCTTTTTTAACAGTTTATTATACCATAACGGGGCTTTTCCACCTAAACACCGAGGTTGTCTAGCACCCCACCCCCCAGTCATTCTTTCCCACCCTCCCGCCCACTAGATTTTTCTCCTTACCCCCGAAAGCGGGGCGTTTGGGAAGAGCGAGGCCTTTGAGGGTGGGTTAGGGTGGGAAGAAAGAGGTAATTTGAAAATGGGGGTGGGGGTAATAAACCTCTGGGGTGGCTTTAATGAAATGTTAACGCCAGTTTTATGGGTGATTAATCCCGTTAGCCTAAAATTGGGCTGCGAGCAGATAGCATCTCTTTATTGACAGTGGGGGTGATGTGGGGTAAAATCTGATTGCTGGCATTAACGGAGGAATGACATGATAGAGATGATTATTGATAGTATCAGGGTCAGCTTGATGAACTATCAGCGGGTGGTGATTTTGAAGGAGAAGGAGGCAGACCGCTATCTGCCTATCTGGATTGGTCCCGCCGAAGCCGATGCCATAGCGGTGAAACTCCAGGATGTTAATGTGCCCAGACCGCTAACTCACGACCTGCTGCGCTCGGTCATTGATTCCCTGGGGGCTACCATCAACTCTATTATCGTCAACGACCTCAAGAACGATACCTTTTATGCCAAGATTATCCTTAATGTAGATGGGAAGCAGATGGAGGTTGACTCTCGTCCCAGCGATGCCCTGGCGCTGGCGGTAAGGGTGGGCGTGCCTATCTATGCCGAGGAGGGGGTATTGGAGAAAGCTGGCATCTTTCTGGACAAGGAGACGGGCAAGCCCCTCTCCCAGAAGGAAGCCGAGGCGGGTGAGCCGGTGAGTGAAGACGAGATGAAGAAGATGTCCGCTTTCTACGACTTTATTAATACCCTTGACCTGGACGACTTTGATAAGCGTAAGTCTTGAGCGGTACTTTAGCTTGATAATAAAGCGCCCTAGAATGAAAAGGTCTAGGGCTCTTTATTAGCCAGAAGGGCTGATGGGGAGCTTGACCAAAGGGGCTGGATTTGATATGCTGCTCACGGCGTGGGCAAGTTTATTGCGGCGTTAAGGCTAACTGGTGTTGGCTTTTTCATCGGTGGTTCCATCGCTTTGGGTGTATTCGCCGGTCTCTGGGCTGATAGCAAGTTTAATACCGAGCCCATTTTAGTTATTGTCGGTTTACTATTAGGCATAGTTGTTGCCTTCTACGGCGTTTATCAGATGCTTCTACCTCTGATGCGGAGTAAACAAGACAAGGAGAATAGCTAGTGCCTGAAAAGCCACAAAAGAAGGGCTGTCTGGGTTGTTCCTTTCCCATAATAGTCGGCGTTCTGCTTGTCTTTCTTGTCCTCTTTGCCATCGGTTTTGCCGCCGGTCCCCTGGGCAGCAGCGTGCTTGGTCTGGAGCTACCCAGCTGGCTGGCTCCCCCCCAACCCGACCCCAAGCTTCCCCCCGAGGTGGTCTTCCATGTCTTTGGCCTTCCCGTCACTAATAGCGTTATCGGTGCCTGGGTTACCATTATCTTCCTCGTCGGGTTTTCCTATGCTATTAGCCGCCGCATGAAGCTCATCCCTGCCCGATTGCAAAGCCTGTTTGAGGCTTTCCTCGGCTGGCTGTATAACTTTTGCCAGAGTGTTGCCGGCGAGGAGAACGGGCGCCGCTTCTTCCCGGTGGTGACTACTATCTTTCTCTTTGTTGCCTTTAATGCCTGGCTGAGCTTGATTCCCGGCTTCGGTTCTATTGTGGTGCATACCGCAGAGGGTGAGGTGCATTTGCTGCGGGGTGCCAATACCGATATCAATATGCCCCTGGCGCTGGCTCTGATGTCCTTTGTCTTTGTTGAGTTCTACGGTTTGAGGCACGGCGGGGGCATCCGTTATCTGGGTAAGTTTGTCAATGTCGGTCCCTTCTTCCGGAGTGTGGGTCAGATATTTAGGGGTAAGGTTAAGGCTGGGTTGAGCGGGCTAATCACGGGGGCGATTAATATCTTTGTTGGTTTTCTGGAGGCGCTGAGCGAGATGGTGCGTATCGTCAGCTTTACCTTCCGTCTTTTTGGCAATATGACCGCCGGCGAGATACTGCTGCTGATTGCCATGTTCCTTATCCCGTGGATATTTGCCCTGCCCTTTTACGGGCTTGAGCTATTGGTTGGCTTTGTTCAGGCGCTTATCTTTGGCGGCTTAACCCTGGTGTTCCTTACCGTTGCCGTTGCTCCTCATGGGGCTGAGGCAGCTCAACATAGTTAAGAAAGGGGGATAAAAATGGACCCAGAAGTAATGAAGATGTTAGCGGTAGGGCTGGCGGTTGGGCTGGGGATGTTGGGGCCAGCACTGGCTATCGGGCTTATCGGCTTTTCCGCCCTGCAGGGACTAGCTCGCAACCCGGAGGCCAGCGGCCCGATAATGACCAATATGATTCTGGTTACTGCTTTTGCTGAAGCCATCGGCATTTACGTCCTGATTGTAGCCATTATCCTGGCTATGATTGTATAGTAGGGTTAATAAGGAGGTTATTATGGGAGATAATGGTATACCTTTGTCTATAGGTATTATTATTGCTGCCGCCGTTCTAGGAGCAACGTTCATTGCTGGTATGGTTCTGCTGGCGGTGCTTTTAGGCTGAAGGCTCGGTAGTAAATACTTAATAATTCTAGGGGGTAAAAATGGGAGGTCTGGCAAGTCTGGGCATAAATATGCCGGTTTTACTGGCACAGATTATAAATTTTATTATCCTCTTTGGCCTTTTGTATCTGGTGGCTTATAAGCCGATTATGAGGATGCTTGATGAGCGCTCCCGAAAGATTAAGGAAAGCATGGAGCAGACCGAGTATATCAAGCAGCAGGCGGAGCGGGCTGAGGAGGAGGCGGAAAAGCGGATTGATACTGCCGCCAAGGAAGGCCAGGAGGCAATCGCCCGCGCCGTGCGCACCGGGGAAGAGGTTAAAAAGGAGGCTCAGCAGCAAGCCAGGGAGGAGGCTGAAACCCTTATCACCCGGGCACGGGCTGAGATTCAGCGGGAGCGGGACGAGGCTATTGACGACCTGCGCCAGGAGTTTGCCGACATAACCATAAAGGCGGCGGGGAAGGTAATTGACCGGACTTTGGATAAGAAAGCCCACCGTGAGATTATTGAGAAGGTGCTTGATGAGAGCACAACCCTGAAGAAGGGCTAGAGAGAATGGCAAAAAGGACTTACGCTCGGCGCTATTCCCAGGCGGTGTTTAGTATTGCCCGGGAGAAAAACGAGTTGGACAGGTGGCAGTCTGACCTTGAAAAGATTGCCACTGTGGGTGATGACGCCCAGTTTGTTGCCTTGCTGGAGAACCCTAAGGTCCGTTTTGAGGATAAGGCTAAGCTGCTGTCTCAGTGGCTGGGTGGTGTAAACCCTCTGGCGCTGAATCTGGTCTATTTACTGGTGACCAAGGGTAGATTGGGCATGGTGGCTGATATCGCTGATGAGTACCAGCGTTTGCTGGATAGCTACCGTGGTATAGAGCGGGCTGAGGTTACTACCGCCATTCCCCTTGATGATAAGGACAGGCGAAAATTAGAGGAGCGGCTCGGGGCAGTGGTGGGCAAGAAGGTGGTGGTCAAGCCAAAGGTAGACCCCAGCGTGCTCGGTGGGGTTGTTGCCCGCGTTGGGGGCAAGCTGCTGGACGGTAGTACCCGCAGCAAGCTGATGGCGCTGAAGAAGGCGCTGGCTAGTGGGGAGGTAAGATGAATAGCTTAAGGAGGTGGCTCAAGTGACAACCAGAGGGCAGGATATTGCTTCGGTTATCAAACAGCAGATTGAGCAGTTTGGTACCACGCTAACTATGGTGGATGTTGGCACCGTGATTGAGATTGGCGATGGTATTGCCCGCATTCATGGTCTGGCGGCAGCCAAGTATAACGAGCTACTCCAGTTCCCTAATGATATTATGGGGATTGCCCTGAATCTGGAAGAAGACAGCGTTGCCGCCGTTATCCTCGGCGATTATACCGTACTTAAAGAAGGGGATGAGGTTCGCTGCACCGGTCGTATTGCCGAGGTGCTGGTAGGTGACGCCCTTATTGGCCGGGTGGTTGACCCCTTGGGTAGTCCCCTGGATGGCAAGGGCGCACTAAAGACGAAAAAGACCCGACCCATAGAGCGGGTGGCGCCTAATGTTACCCTGCGTAGCCCGGTGGATACCCCGGTACAGACCGGTATCAAGGCTATAGATAGCATAATCCCCATCGGTCGGGGGCAGAGAGAGCTCATCATCGGCGACCGCTCCACAGGGAAGACGGTTATTACCCTGGATACCATCATCAACCAGAAGGGCGGCGACCTAATCTGCATCTATGTCGCCATTGGTCAGAAAGCGTCCAAGGTGGCGCGAGTGGTGGCTACGCTGGAGTCGCACGGGGCGATGGAGCATACCATATTAGTGGTGGCTAATGCCGCTGATTCAGTTGCCCTGCAATATCTTGCCCCTTATGCCGGCTGTGCCATGGGTGAGGAGTTCATGGAGCAGGGGAAGGATGTTCTGGTTGTCTACGACGACCTTTCCAAGCACGCCTGGGCTTATCGCCAGCTTTCCCTGCTACTTCGCCGCCCCCCGGGGCGGGAGGCATACCCCGGCGATGTCTTTTATCTGCACAGCCGCTTGCTGGAGAGGGCGGCCAAGTACGCCCCGGAGCACGGGGGTGGTTCCCTTACCGCGCTGCCCATTATCGAAACCCAAGCCGGCGACCTATCGGCTTATATCCCGACCAATGTTATCTCTATTACTGACGGTCAGATTTATCTGGAGACAGACCTGTTTAATGCCGGTATAAGGCCGGCGCTGAACGTAGGCTTGTCGGTATCCCGTGTTGGTAGCGCGGCACAGACCAAGGCGATGAAGCAGGTGGCGGGCAGGCTCAGGCTTGACCTGGCTCAGTACCGTGAGCTGGCTGCCTTTGCCCAGTTTGGCACCAGTGAGCTGGATAAGGCAACCAGAGACCAGCTTGAGCGTGGCCAGAGAATCACCGAGGTCTTAAAGCAGACTCAATACTCCCCTATACCCATGGAGAAGCAGGTTATGATTCTTTATGCCGCCATCAACGGCTATCTTGATGATGTCCCTGCGGATAAGGTCGGTGCCTTTGAGACCAATCTGCAGAGGTTTATGGAGGCAAATCACCCTGATATAGCTAAAAAGATTGCTAAAGAAAAGGAGCTTACCCCTGAGATTGAGGAGAAATTAAAGGCGGCAATCGCCGAGTTTAAAGAGGGAGTGGCTTTATAAAAGGAGTGGTATATCTTTTCCCACCCGCCGCCCTTTAGAGGAAGGGGAGCCAAGAGAGGCTTCACCCACCGCCCTTAAGGAAGGGGCTAAAATAAAGGGAGTTTAAGAGGGGCAAAGCCCACGAGGGTGGGCTGGGTGGGAATAAATACAGCATAAAAAATAAGGGGGATGGGGTTTAAAGATTGGCTAATATACGTTTAATTCGCCGCCGAATAAGGGGCATTAAGTCCACGGCTAAGATTAGCCGGGCAATGGAGATGATTGCCACCTTAAAGATGAGGCGTGCTCAGGAGAGGGGGTTAGCCGGGCGACCCTATTCGGAGAAGATTCAGCAGGTTATAGCTGACCTGGCGGCTTTACCCCAGCCGGAGGCTCCTCTGCATCCCTTGTTGCAGCGCCGTGAGGTAAAAAAGATTGCCATCGTCCACATTACCCCTGACCGGGGGCTTTGTGGGGGGCTTAATGCCAACCTGAACCGCAAGACGGGAAACTTTATCCTGGAGCAGAATATGCCGGTTACCCTTATTACCGTCGGTCGTAAGGGCAGGGATTACATGAGGCGGTATGGTCGGGAGATTCGGGCTGAGTTTACCGCACTTAGCGACCGCCCCAGCCTGCTTGACACCCTGCCTATATCCCGTATCATCATTGACGATTACACCAGTGGAGTTATAGACTTGGTCTACGTGGTCTATGCCCAGTTTATTTCCACCATGGCGCAGAGACCGTTTATGCAGCAGATACTGCCCGTTGAGCCGGCGGAGGTACCCCTGGGGCAGAACGTGGACTATATATACGAACCGGGTCCCGGGGTGGTGCTGGGTGAGCTTTTACCCAGATTTGTGGAGATGGAGGTATATCATGCCATTCTGGAGTCCATCGCCAGCGAGCAATCAGCCAGGATGGTGGCTATGCGTAACGCCACCGAGAATGCTAACGAGCTTATTGAAGAATTAACCTTGATGTATAATAAAGCCAGGCAGGAGTCAATAACCACAGAACTCCTTGACATTACTGGCGGTGCTGCCGCTTTAGCCTAAAGAAAGGAGGTTTTACCAATGCCTATTAGTGAAAGCGAATTTGGTAAGAGCAGCCGTTCTCCAAGTATCTTGCTTCTGGAGTTTCTTAGTTTCAATCATCGTAACGCTTATACCCTGGATGAGATAGCAGACGCGATATCATCAAAGAACAAGGATTTGAGCAAGCAAGATTTGGATAAGCTCCTCGATGCCCTGGAATATGGAGGACATGTCAAATCGAGGGTAGTAGACGGTAAGACTTATTATAAGTATTCCGAGATTGGCGGTCTTAAGCTAATTTAACTGACCTGAATAGGGAGGTTATTATGGCGAAGGGAAAAGTTGCCCAGGTAATCGGGACGGTAGTTGATATTGAGTTTCCTCCCGATGAACTGCCCGCCCTTTATAGTGCTATTGAGATTCCGCGTGACAGCGGCAAGGTTGTGCTTGAGGCTCAGGAGCACATAGGTAATAATTGGGTCAGGTGCCTGGCGTTGTCGCCTACCGATGGGCTGGAGCGAGGGGTGGAAGCTATAGATACCGGAGAACCTCTCGCCGTCCCGGTGGGGAAAGCCACCCTGGGTCGCCTGTTCAACATTGCGGGGGAACCCCTGGATGAATTGGGTGCGGTTAAGGCCAAGGAACGCTGGCCGATTCACCGTCCCCCGCCTTCACTTGAGGACCAGAAGACAACCACCGAGATGCTGGAGACCGGCCTCAAGGTGATTGACCTCATTACCCCCTTTACCAAGGGGGGTAAGGTGGGTGCCTATGGCGGTGCCGGCGTGGGCAAGACGGTTATCATTATGGAGCTTATCCGCAATATTGCCACCGAGCACGGAGGTTTTTCTGTTTTTGCCGGTATCGGTGAGCGCTCCCGCGAGGGCAATGACCTCTGGAACTCGATGAAGGAATCGGGGGTGATGGCTAAGACGGTTATGGTCTTCGGCCAGATGAACGAACCCCCTGGTGTTCGCTTTCGGGTGGGACTGACCGGGCTAACTATGGCGGAATACTTCCGCGACGTCGAGGGGCAGGACGTACTGCTCTTTATTGATAATATCTATCGCTATACCCTGGCCGGTATGGAGGTATCAGCGCTACTGGGCCGCATGCCCTCGGCGGTGGGCTATCAGCCCACCCTGGCTACCGAGGTCGGTGAGCTGGAGGAGAGGATTACCTCCACCAAGAAGGGCTCAATTACCTCTTTTCAGGCTATCTATGTCCCCGCTGATGACTATACCGACCCCGGTGTCGCCACCACCTTCGGTCACCTTGATGGCGTCGTTGCCCTGGAGAGGTCAATCGCTGAGCAGGGCTTGTATCCCGCCGTTGACCCCCTGGCATCAACCTCCCGCATCCTTGACCCCAGCGTCGTTGGCGAGGAGCACTATAGCGTAGCTCGTGAGGTGCAGCGGGTGTTACAGCGCTACAAGGACCTCCAGGATATAATCGCTATACTCGGCATTGAGGAGCTTAGCGAGGAGGACAAGCTGACCGTAGCCAGAGCCAGGAAAATACAGAGATTTCTCTCCCAGCCCATGTTCGTTACCGAGGTCTTTACCGGCAGGAAGGGCAAATATGTGCCGGTTAAGGAAACGGTGCGTGGCTTTAAGGAGATTCTGGAAGGCAAGCACGATGAGCTGCCGGAGCAGGCTTTCTACATGGTGGGGGCTATAGAGGAGGCGGCGGAGGCGGCGAAAAAGTTACAGGAATAGGTTTAATGGCTAAGACGCGACTTGAGATTGTTACTGCGGAGGGGGTGGTCTTTTCCGATGACGTGGATGTGGTGGTTGCTCCCGGGGTTGAAGGTCAACTGGGAATACTGCCCCACCACGCCCCGTTGATGACCATGTTGTTGCCCGGCGAGCTGTTGGTGAGGCAGGGTGGGGAGGAGCTATCCATGGCTATCTCCGGCGGCTTTCTTGAGGTGCGTCCCGACAGGATTATTGTGCTGGCGGATGCTGCGGAGAGGGCTGAGGAGATTGATATCGCCCGGGCGGAAGAGGCAAAACGTCGTGCGGAGGAAAGGCTTAAGCACCCCATCCCTGAAGTAGACATGGCTCGCGCCGAAGCGGCACTACGCCGCTCCCTTGCCCGCCTCAAGGTGGGGGCAAGGAGAAGGAGGCGGTCGGGGGCTCCAATTCGCTAACAGCTTGGGCTATATTAGGGATAAATTCCCGGTTATCTGGCTATTTATACAATCTCAAGGGTAACCCGAGTACCCTCTCTGGCTGCTTTCACCCTGATTAAGGTGCGCATGGCTTGAGCGACGCGCCCCTGCTTGCCAATAACCCGCCCCTTATCCTCATCAGCGACCTGCAGTTTGAGCGTTGTGCCCTGTTCGCCGGTTTCCTCGGTGACTTCCACGGAATCAGGTGCATTGACAATGGCTTTGGCGATGAATTCAACTAGTTCTTTCATACCTTTTACTTCCTTCGGGCTTTCTTGTTCCTCCGTGCTTTCTTGTTCCTCCGTGTTTTCTTGTTCCTCCGTGTTTTCTTGTTCCTTCATGTTGGCTCCTTGGTTGATTTAGATTTTTTGGTAACGCCTGCCTTGGCTGATTTAGGTTTTTTAGTAGTGCCTGCCTTGGTTGGTTTGGGTTTTTTGGTAACGGCTGCCTTAGCCGGTTTAGCTTTTTTGGCTGCTGCTTTGGGTTTCTTGGCAGCGGCCGCTTTTGCTGGTTTAGCTTTTTTGGCGGCGACTGCTTTGGGTTTTTTGGCAGCTGCCTTTGTTGGCTTAGCTTTTTTAACAGCGCGTGCCTTAACTGGTTTAGCCGGTTTGGGTTCTTGGGCAATGCCTGCTTTTGATAATAGTTTGCTGACGATGTCTGTTGGCTGGGCCCCCTGGTTGAGCCAGCTTAGTGCTTTTTCCCCATCGATATCTATCGTTGCCGGCTCGGTTAGGGGATTATAGTGACCGATAACGTCAATGAATGCCCCGTCGCGGGGGGCTCGGGAATCGGCTACCACTAATCTATAGCTTGGCTTCTTTTTAGCTCCTACTCTTCGCAGTCTGATCTTTACCAAATCTTGTTTCCTTCTTTACGGGCTATTATGCCTTATAATTGCTTGGCTGTCAATGGCGGGAATACGGTTGTCATAAGGCTGGCAAGTCGGCTATAATCGGGTGGTGGAGATAAACAGCTTGCACAGTTGGCAGGTTAGCCCGGCTCAAGCCTTAGATATACAGCTTGAGCTGGCACCAGAGGTTTCCCGAACTAATGAAGTTTCAGCTCCCGGGCTTATCGCCGGCGTTGATATATCAGTACACAGGGAGCAGAGGGTGGCTAGGGGGGCGGTAGTGGTGTTAAACTATCCTGAGCTTAGATTGGTGGAGACAAAGGTGGTAAGCGGCAAGATTGATTTTCCTTACATCCCCGGTCTTTTATCCTTCAGGGAGGTACCGCTAACCCTGGAGGTTTGCCAGGAGCTTAGCGTTACCCCTGACCTTATTCTGGTTGACGGGCAGGGGATTGCCCACCCCCGCCGCTTCGGGCTTGCTTCTCACCTGGGGCTTTTTCTGGACATGCCGACCATTGGTTGTGCCAAGTCCCGTCTCTGCGGTCATCATCAGGAGCCGGGTGATGAGCCGGGCAGCTATGCCGAAGTAATAGATGGTGGCGAGACTATAGGCGTCGCCCTGCGCACCAAGGCGGGGACAAAGCCGGTCTATGTTTCCATCGGGCATAGGGTTGACCTTGAAGCGGCTATCTACTGGGTCATGGAGTGCTGCCGCGGTTACCGCCTGCCCGAGCCGTGCCGCCTTGCCCATCTGGCATCCGTCGGGGAGAACCTGGCGCAAAAGGTAGACTATCAAGGGAGGCTTTTATAATAAATGCAGGAACTAAGGGACAAGTTAAAGGACTTGCAGTCTCGAATCTCTATGGCAATGGAGCATCTTTGACATTGCCGCCAGAGAAAAGGAGATTTTAAGACTGGAGAAGCAGTCAGCCCGGCCTGATTTCTGGGTGGATCAGAAAAAGGCGAGGGAGATTATGCTTAAGCTGGCGGAGCAGAAGAGGGTGGTGGAGAGGTGGCGGGGGCTGGAGAAACAAGCCTCTGACTTCGCCGAGCTAGTCTCACTGGGGGACAGCTCGCTGGAGGCGGAGATTCAGTCCGAGGTGGAGAAGCTAGCCTCCCGCCTTGATGAGCTTGAGTTGGAGGCGGCGTTTAGCAGCGAGTATGACATGAGAAATGCCATCCTCTCCATTCATGCCGGGGCTGGCGGCACCGAATCTCAGGACTGGGCGCAGATGCTGATGAGGATGTACCTGCGCTGGGCGGAACGGCGTGGTTATAAGGCTGAGGTACTGGATATGTCCCCGGGGGAGGAGGCTGGGGTAAAGAGTGTGGTTATCGGGGTTAATGGTGATTATGCCACTGGCTACCTTAAATCGGAGCACGGTGTTCATCGGCTGGTCAGGCTTTCCCCCTTTGATGCTGACCATGCCCGCCATACCTCGTTTGTTCTGGTGGAGATTATGCCTGAGGCTGAAGCCGATGTTGACGTGAAGATAGCCCCGGATGATTTAAAGGTTGATGTCTTCCGCTCCAGCGGGCCCGGGGGACAGCATATGCAGAAGACGAGCACTGCCGTCAGGTTGACCCACACACCTACGGGGCTGGCGGTTAGCTGCCAGAGTGAGCGCTCTCAGCGGCAGAACAAAGAGATTGCCCTAAAGATACTCCGCTCCCGCCTTCTGGACTTGGAACTGGACAAGAGGGCTGAGGAGAGAGCCAAGCTTAAGGGGAAGCGCATCGCCGCCGGCTGGGGTAACCAGATTAGAAGCTATGTCCTCCACCCCTATAAGATGGTGAAGGATCACCGCACTGATTATCAGACCAGCGATACCGACGCCGTGCTGGATGGGGAACTGGACGGCTTTATAAACGCCTATCTCAGGTCTAAGTTAGGAGAAGAAGGATGATTAAGAAGGTTGGCATATTAGCCTTAGTCGTTTGTTTATTACTGGTGATACTAGCTCCGGCTCCGGTTCAAGCCCAGAGTGAACTAGTTATAGTAGATAGCTCAGCGGTGGCAGTTTTTCCTTACCAGTTCAACTTCAACCTATCTGCCAGCAGCAATGTCAATATCACCGATATCCGCCTCTGCTATGCCACTGACCGAGCCAGCTTTGCCGAGGTTATCAGCGAGGGCTATGTTAAATTTACCCCCGCTACCACGGTTGATGTGAGCTGGGCTCTGGAAATGGTGAAGCTCGGCGGGCTACCCCCCGGCGCCAGTGTGACCTACTGGTGGCGGGTGGAGGACGCCAGCGGCGCAAGGGTGGAAACTGCCCCGGCTCAGGTCCACTATGATGACACCCGCTATTCCTGGCGCAGCCTGACCGAGGGGAAGGCGACCCTTTACTGGTATGAAGGGGATGACTCTTTTGCTGGGGAGCTGATGTCAGCCGTCCAGCAAGCGCTGGTGAGGCTGGCTGAGGATACCGGCGCCTGTCTGGAAAAACCAGCTAAGCTCTATATCTACGCCAGCCAGCAGGATTTGCTTGGGGCTATGGTTCACCCTCAGGAGTGGACGGGCGGGGTGGCCTATACCAGATATGGCATTATGGCCATTGGCATAGCCCCTGATGAGATTGACTGGGGCAAGACAACAATCGCCCATGAGCTGACACACCTGGTTATCCACCAGATGACGCTTAACCCCTATAATGACCTGCCTACCTGGCTTGATGAGGGTCTGGCCATGCACAATGAAGGGCCGCTTGGTCCGGGATTTACCAGTTACCTTATCTGGGCAATAACTGAAGATGAACTAATCTCAGTACATAGTGTTTCCAGCGAATTTTCGGCCTTTCCAGAACAAGCCTATCTTTCCTATGCTGAGAGCTATAGCCTGGTTGAATACCTTATTTACACTTACGGGCAGGGGAAGATGCTTGAGCTGCTGAATACATTTAGAGAGGGCAGCGGCTACGATGATGCCCTGGAAGGGGTCTACGGCTTTGATACGGACGGTCTGGATAGCTTATGGCGGGACTATGTTACCGATAAGTACCAGTCGGCGGCGGAAGAGAAGGGGATGCATCCGGCAGTGGTCGCTGTAATAGTGGTACTGGCTATAGGGCTTCTCGTGGCACTTGGTTTGGTAATAAGAAGGCGGGCACGGAGAAAAATCCGGTGAAGAAATCATTCACCATTCATGATTTGCCCCTCTCCGAGCGACCCAGGGAGAGGCTGCAAAAGCTGGGGGTGGAAGCCCTGTCGGCGCAGGAGATTTTAGCCGTGATTCTGGGGCGGGGTGTTTCCGGCGAGTCGGTGATGGTAACCGCCCAGAGGCTCCTCTCACGGTTTGGCAGTCTCAAGGGTCTTGCTCAAGCCTCAGTCGAGGAACTATCTCAGGTGAGGGGGATTGGTCTGGCCAAGGCGACTCAGATTAAGGCTGCCTTTGAACTGGCTAGCCGCGTGGACGGTTATGCCGAGGCTGGGGACAAGCCGATAGTCAAGACCCCTGAGGATGTAGTTAGCCTGGTCAGGAGCCGGCTGAAGGGCAAAAAGAAGGAGTATTTCCTCGCCATCCTGCTTGACACCAGAAGCCAGCTGATAAAAATTGCGGAAATCTCAGTTGGCAGTCTGGATAGTAGCATCGTTCACCCCAGGGAGGTTTTTAAAGAGGCAATATCAGCCAGCGCCGCCTCGGTTATCTTCGCCCACAACCACCCCTCGGGCGACCCTGAAGCCTCAGAAGATGACATAAATCTGACCAAGAGGCTGGCTAAGACGGGGGAGATTGTGGGCATAGACGTCTTAGACCATATCATTATCGGTGATAAAGAATACCTTAGCCTGAAGCGAGAGGAGCTATTTTGAGAAGAAGAATAATAATAATTATATTTGCCCTCGTGGCGGCAATCTTGGTATGCGGCGGGATTGTTGTTGCCTACCAGTTTTGGCCATCATCCACCGGGGCAGTTCTTAACCTCTATGGTCAAGACCCCTATACCCTTGACCCGGCGCTCTCCAGCGAGATGACCTCCCACGAGTATATCATGCAGCTATTCAGCGGGCTGGTCTGCTTTGGTGATAACCTGGAGCCGGCGCCGGATATTGCTAAGTCGTGGCAGGTCAGCGATGACGGCATGACTTATACCTTCTACCTCAGGCACGATGTTAAATTTCACGACGGCAGGCGGCTCACGGCTGAGGACTTTAAGTATTCCTGGGAGCGTGCCTGCAACCCGCAGACCGGCTCTCTGACGGCGTCTACCTATCTCGGCGATATTGTCGGGGCGGGGGAGGTTTTATCCGGTGCAACCAGTGAGATTAGCGGGGTTAAGGTCATAGACGATTATACCCTTGAGGTAACTATAGATGCGCCCAAGTCTTACTTCCTCTCCAAGCTGACCTATCCCACCACCTTTGTTGTTGACCGGGCAGATGTGGAGGAGGGAGGGGAGTGGTGGCGCGCTCCCAACGGCACCGGTCCCTTCCGCCTTGAGCAGTGGCAGGAGAGTGAGCTGGTTGTTCTGGAGAAGAATGAGCTTTATTACGGAGAGATAGCCAAGGTAAATCAGGTTGTCTTTCACCTGTGGGGTGGGAGGCCGGTGAATATGTATGAGACGGGTGAGATAGATGTTGCCAGCGTCTATCTTTATTATATTGAGAAGGTTACCGATGAAACCGGCCCCTTTTATCTAGATTTAGAGGTTGTGCCTGAGCTGAGCTTTTTCTATGTCGGTTTTAACACCACCAAGCCCCCCTTTGACGACGCCAACATCCGCCGAGCCTTCTCCCAGGCGATTGATAAGGATAAGCTGGTCTCTCTGATGTTCAAAGATATGGTGCAGCGGGCGGATGGTATCCTGCCGCCGGGAATGCCCGGATATAATGAGGAACTGGTGGGCTTGGACTATGATGTTGATGGGGCAAAAGAGCTAATTGCCAATTCCAGTTATGGCGACGTATCCGCCTTACCCCCCATTACCATCACCACCATGGGCTGGGGAGGGCTAATCTCTCAGGAGCTTGAGGCTATCGTTTATCAATGGCGGGAGAACCTGGGGGTAGAGGTAAGGGTAAGGCAGATAGAACCGGAGAGGTTCCTCTATAACCTCATGGAAGAGAAGGACGAGATGTTCTGCACGGGCTGGATTGCTGACTACCCCCACCCCCAGGACTTTCTGGACGTTTTATTTCACAGCGGCGCTGAGATTAACTATGGTGAGTACAGTAACCATGAGGTAGATGCCCTGCTGGACAGTGCCGGGGTGGAGCAAGACACTGAATTGAGCTTAGCCCTGTATCAGCAAGCCGAGCAAAAACTGGTTGAAGAAGCTGCCTGTCTGCCCTTATATTTCGGGCAGAGTTATATTTTGGTTAAGCCCTATGTTAAGGGGTGTGACCTGAACCCCTTGGGTTTTACCAAGCTAAATGAGGTCTCGGTTGAGTCTCACTAGATAGGCTGGCGGAGGGGGTGGGATTCGAACCCACGGCTCCGATATCTCGGAGCAACGGTTTTCAAGACCGTCACCATAAACCACTCGGACACCCCTCCCCGCTTCAAATTCTACCTCAAAACAGCCGGAGGGGCAACGGCTGCTAACATTAGCTGTCTCTAGCTCTTCTGTACTGATTTAATATAGGCGCTGAAATTGCGTTTCATCTCGGCTATATGGTCGCCGCCGAACTTCTCCATCGTTGCCTCCCCTAGGACCAGAGCCAGCATTGCCTCCGAGATAACCCCGGCTCGGGGAACGGCGCAGACATCCGACCTCTCCATTTTGGTCGGCACCGGGCGGTGACTGGCAATATCTACGGTCTTGGTCGCCGCCCCCGGGGTTGATAGCGGTTTGTGGTAAACACGGCAGACGATGTCCTCGCCGTTACTCATGCCGCCTTCTACCCCACCCATATTGTTGGTCTTACGGCTGAAGCGCTTGCCCTTGTAGCTAATCTGGTCCTGGAACTCGGAGCCGCTCGTAGCCGCTCCAGCAATGCCATTGCCTATCTCCACCGCCTTCACCGAGGGGATGCTCATCAGGGCTTGGGCAATCCTGCCGTCAAGCCGGCGGTCGTAGTGCATGAAACTCCCCAGCCCCACCGGTACACCATTGGCCATAACCTCCACCACCCCACCCAGGGTATCTTTTCTGGCGCGAGCCTGAAGGATTGCCCGCCTCATTTTCTGGGACGTTTTTAGGTCAAGGCACCTTGTATCGGGGTCAGCGGCAAAGACTTTAGCCACCTCTTCAAAGGCGTAGTCGTGGCGGGTCAGCTTTACCCTTCCTATCTGGACGGTGTGGCTGGCTATCCTGACGCCAAGTTCCAGCAGCAGTTTCCTAATGATTGCCCCCGCCATAACCCTGCCTACTGTTTCTCTGGCGCTGGCTCTCTCCGAGACATTTCTTATATCGTCCTGACTATATTTTAGAGCACCAGCCAGGTCGGCATGCCCGGGACGGAGGGTGGTCACCTCGGCTGCTGGCTTTTTGGTCTCCTCAATTCTCATCTCGTCCTGCCAGTTAGCGAAGTCCAGGTTTTTGACTATCAGCGTAATCGGGCTGCCCAGCGTCCTGCCATATCTGATGCCGGAGAGGATTTCCGCCCTGTCTTCTTCAATTTCCCCCCTCCCCCCGCGCCCGAAATCGGAATGCCTCCGTTTCAGGTCTTTATTAATGTCCTCAAGGCGGACCTTAACCCCGGCGGGCATCCCTTCAACAATGGTTACGCAGGCAGGGCCGTGAGATTCACCCGCGGTCAGAATGCGTAGCATTTTCACCTCCTTCCAGGGCTTTAGTCAGGGCGGACTCTATGATGGATAAAGGGGGCTGTTGTCCGGTAAATAGTTCAAACTGCATCGCTGCCTGGTAGAGCAGCATCTTATACCCGTAGATAACAGCACACCCTTTTTCCCTGGCTTCAGCCAGCAATTTTGTCTCCCTGGGATTATAGACGATATCAAAGACGGTTAGTCCGTCGTGCAAGAATTTCTTGGGGATTATCGATTCGTTTGTCTTAGGCCACATCCCCACCGAAGTGGCATTTATCAGGATATCAGCCGAGGCAATCTCGTTGAGCCTATCCATACCCCCGAAGTCCTCGGCATCAAGCATTTCACCCAGCCTCTTTGCTTTCTCCTCGGTCCGGTTTAGTATCACCAGCTTGGCTCCGCCCCTCTTCAGCCCCAGGGCGATGGCGGTAGCCGCCCCGCCGCCGCCGACAAGGACTGTCCTCTTGCTTTCAAGGGAAGTTGCCTCCTCCAGCGCCTTCACCGCCCCGTGATAGTCGGTGTTGTAGCCGGTTAGGACGCCGTCGTTATTGACCATGGTGTTGACGGCACCGGTCGCTAGGGCGAGCTGGTCAATCTCATCAACATATTCTATAGCTATGGTTTTATAGGGCATGGTAATGCTTGCCCCCCTGATGCCCAGCCCCCTTATGCCCGCTATTGCCTGCTTGAAGTCCTTGACCAAGAAGGGCAGATAGACGTAGTCAATGCCCAGCGCCTGATAGCCGGCATTGTGAATCAATGGGGAGAGGGAGTGCTCAATCGGGTCGCCGATAAGGCAGCAGACTTTCTTCAGCGCTTTTATGATGGCTCCGGCTGCTTCCTCCGGTGTTTTGTTTTCGGTGTCAACAATCGAGTCGGCGGCTTGCTGGTAGAGTGCCTTTCGCTCAGCTAGCGTCATTTCCATATCTCCTCGCTGGGTTTTGCCCACAAGCAGCGGTCTTTCGCTATCATCTCCGATGCGCTCAAGTAGTGTATTAACGCCGGCTTTGAGCCAGACCATTATCCCGTTTTTCTTAAGTTGGGCGATATTTTTCTCTCTGGTTACCACCCCACCGCCACTGGCATTGATGATATTATCTCGCCCCGCCACCTCGCTGGTTACCTCCTCTTCTATATCCCTGAACTTTTCCCAGCCGTATTTTTCCACAATCTCAGCAATAGTAAGTCCCGCTTTCTGGGCGATTAGCTCGTCTATCTCAACCAGCTCTCTATCTAGCTTTCGGGCTAGAATCCTGCCCACCGTTGTCTTCCCCGAGCCCCTCATGCCGATGAGAATAATGTTCATGATAGCTCCTGGGTCTTTGCCCCCAGCCTTTTCAGGTCGGCAAAGAATCGGGGGTAGGACTTGCTGACCGTCTCGGCACCGTTAATAATAGAACCACCTCCGGCGAAGAGGGCGGCGATAGCAAAACTCATCGCCATGCGGTGGTCGGCGTGGGCTTCAATTTCAGCCCCCCTGGGCTTGCCCCCATAGACTACCATTGTATCATCGGTAATATCGATTTTTATTCCCATCCTGCCCAGCTCCGCCGCCGTGTTGCTTATTCTGTCGGTCTCCTTGAAGTGCAGGTGAGCGATATTGGTCATTTCCGTTTTGCCGCTGGCGTAGGCGGCAACAACCGCCACCGTCTGCACAAGGTCAGGATAATCACCCATATCTATAGTGATGCCGCTAAGCTCCTTGTTGCGGGAAATCTTAGCCTGCTCTTCTTGATAATCAACGGAACACCCCATTTTGGCGAGGATATTGAGAAGATGCTTGTCGCCCTGCACGGAATCAGTTTTCAGGTTTTTTACCGTTACCGGCTTGCCGCCGATAGCGCCGGCGGCGAAGAGATAGGCGGCGGAAGAATAATCACCCTCTATGCGGTAGTGCCTTGCTTTATACTCTTGCCCGCCCTTGACCAGGAATTCCTTATAGTCTTTATTTGCTGCCTCAACGCCGAAGGCTCGCATGGCATCAAGGGTTATATCTATGTATGGGCGGGAACGAAGCCCGCCGCTAATCTTGATTTTTATGCCCTCCTTGGTATGGGGGGCAATCATGAGCAGTGAGCTTATATGCTGGGAGCTTTCCTGCCCCGGTACGGTAACCTCGCCCCCGCCGAGTTTTCCCCCCTGGATTTCAACTGGCGGGTAGCCGTTATCATTTAGGGAGCGGGCATGAACCCCCAGGCTTTCCAGCGCCGATAGCAGGTCACCTATGGGGCGCTGGCGCAGGTGGCTATCGCCATCAAAGGCGACCTTGGTTTGCCCCAGAGCCGCCAGCAGGGCAACCATGCGTATAGTACTCCCTGAGTTGCCCACAAAAATCCTCTCTTTATCGGGGGCGACCCTGATTTTACCGCCGGTGCCGACAACCCTTAGCCTGTCGCCCTTGAGTTCAATATCAGCCCCCAGAGAGCGGCAGGCGTTAATGGTATAGAGGGTGTCGTCTGATAGTAGCAGGCTCTCAATTATGCTCTCGCCCGCCGCCAGCGAAGCCAGTATCACCGCCCGGTGAGTATAGCTCTTGGACGGCGGTGCGGAGACCTCGCCTGTCACTGGTGATGGCGTTATTCTTACCCTCACTGGCATTCCCCGCTCCGAATATGATTAATCAGGGCTTCAAGCCCTAATAGATAGCTCTCTGTTTTAAGTCCGCTAATCTGCTTGATAACCACGTCTGAGATAACCGATTTCTGGCGCCATTTCTCGCGGGCGTGAATATCCGAGAGATGCACCTCAACCACGGGCAGTCCGGCATCAAGGAGGGCGTCATGGAGGGAGTAGCCGTAGTGGGTCAGGGCGCCGGGGTTAATCAGGATGCCGTCAGCTTCGGCTGCTTTCTCCTGGATAAAGTCGACAAGAGCACCCTCGTGATTGGACTGGAAGAAAGCAAGCTCGCAACCCAGCGCCTTTTCTTTCTCAGCGAGTTTTTGCTCTATTGACGGCAGGGTATCGGTGCCGTAGTGTTCCGGGTCTCTCCTGCCCAGCATATTGAGATTGGGACCGTTAATCACCAAGATTTTCATCGGCATATCTCCCTTAGAACTTTTCTCACTATATTATCCGCCACCGCCTGGTTAACCACTCCCTTACCAATGTCTTTTAATAGAACCCAGCCCGTCTCACCGAGGGTCGTTTTCTTATCAAAACGGATTGTCTTAATTAAATCATCGGGGTTTATCCCCTGGCAATAAGTGGGCAAGCCGAACTTCAGCAGCATGTTTTCAATGCTCTGAACGTTGCTTCGGTCAAGCATACCCGCTTGCTCGCTTATCCTTGAAGCAGCCACCATCCCCACCGCCACCGCCTCGCCGTGGCTTAACTCTTTAAGCCTGGCGGCGGCTTCAAGGGCATGACCCACGGTATGACCAAAATTCAATATGGCTCGCTGCCCGCTTTTTTCCCTCTCGTCCACCTCTACTATACCTGCTTTCAGACGGCTACAACGCATAACGATATCCTTTAGTTCAGGGGTAGTAAGTTTCCCCCTCTTCTGCTCAAGGAAGCGGAATAGCTCCCTGTTCATAGCCAGGGCATATTTTATTACTTCAGCCATGCCGTTCCTCATCTCGGCGGGGGGCAAAGACTTAAGGAGGGCGACATCGCCAATAATTACTTTTGGCTGGTAGAAGCTACCGACCATATTCTTCTTGCCCCCGAAGTTGACCCCCACCTTGCCCCCGATGCTGCTGTCCACCTGGGCAAGTAGAGTGGTTGGTAGCTGGATGTAATCAATGCCGCGGAGATAGGTGGCGGCGATATATCCGGCCACATCCCCGACAACACCGCCTCCCAGGGCGCATATCAGCCCCTTGCGGTCTATATTCTTCTCCAGCAGGAATCTATACCCCCGCTCCACTTCTCTCAGTGACTTGGCTTTCTCCCCCAAGGGCAGGGTGAGCAGAAACACCTTCTTTCCCGTTGTCCTTAGTGCCCGGAGCACACTCTGACCGTAAAGCTTCTTGACTGTAGCATCGGTTATCAGCACGAGGCTGGAGTATCCGCTGAAGTCAAAATAATCTTTAAGCTGTTTTATAATGCCCTCGCCGACAATAATGGGGCACTGCCTGGATGTTTTCAGTTTGATAATATGGCTGGCTTTCATGGGACTAAACCCTTTATCTCCTCCATTAGTTCGGCGAACTGCTCCGGGTAGAGGGACTGCATGCCGTCAGAGAGGGCGTGGGGTGGGTCGTGATGCACCTCAACTAAGAGACCATCGGCGCCCACGGCTATCGCTCCCCTTGACAGGGGAATAACAAAGTCCCTTCGTCCCGCGGCGTGGCTGGGGTCAACGATGATGGGCAGATGGCTGGCTTCCTTGATTGAGGGGATGGCGCTCAGGTCGAGGGTATTCCTGGTGTTGTCGGTGAAGGTGCGTATTCCCCGCTCGCACAGGATAACCTGGTTGTTCCCCTCGGAGATGATATATTCCGCCGACATCAGCAGCTCTTCGATAGTGGCCGCAAAACCGCGCTTCAAGAGGACTGGCTTTGAGGTCTGGCCGGCGCGGCGCAGCAGGGAGTAATTTTGCATGTTCCTGGCTCCAATCTGGATAATATCGGCGTATTGTTCCACGACTTCGATATTGGTGTGGTCAGTAGCCTCAGTTACGATTAACAGCCCTGTTTCCTGGCGGACCTTATCCAGTATCTTCAGCCCTTCCTCCCCCAGCCCCTGGAAACTATAGGGCGAGGTTCTGGGCTTAAAAGCACCCCCGCGGAAGACCTGGGCACCACGCTCTTTCACTATATGGGCGATGGTGAGGGCTTGCTCCTCACTTTCCACGGCACAGGGGCCAGCCATCATCACCAGTTTCCCTCCGCCAATATTAATATCGCCAATGGTGACAACCGTAGGCTGCGGCTGCGTCTCCCTGCTTACCAGTTTATAGGGTTTGGTTACGCGGATGGTATCTTTTACCCCATCCATGACCAGCAGCCGTGAATCGTCAACCGGGCCCTTGTTGCCCAGGATGCAGACTGCAGTCCGCTGGGCGCCGGGCATGGGAACGCCACGAAGCCCCATGCTCTCTATCTCACTAATGACTGCCTGCACCTGCGCTTCGGTAGCGTCATTTTTCATTACCACTAACATCTCACTGTTCCTCCTTCCGTAGTTCTATTGTGCCGACCTTGCGGCTTGGACAAAAGCCTTGATTTTGTTAGCATCTTTTACTCCTTCACTCTCCACCCCGCTGGAGACATCAACCCCCCACGGTCTTAATCTTGATACCACCTGCCCCACGTTTTCCGGGTCGAGTCCGCCGGCGATGATAACCGGGAATTTTGCCACTGCCCCTCTGGCTATCTCCCAGGCAAAGACCTTTCCGGTTCCGCCGTATTTGTTCTCAACCAGGGTGTCAAGAAGATAAACCGGTGGTCTATCCAGTTGTTGACCATCTTCCAGATGGGCTAAAAGCTCCTTCTCCCCCCAATCCGGGGGTATATGGACTGCCTTTATGAGCGGCTTTTCTATCTCTTGGCAGTACTCCCAGCTCTCGTCGCCGCTGAGCTGCACCCGGTCCAGCTCACAAGCGTAAGCCACCGTATTTACTGTTTCGGCGGGCATATTGACAAATACCCCGACTACTGAAACATAATGTTTTTTGACCGCAGCCACTATCTCTCTTGCCTTTTCAGGAGTAACCTGGCGGGGGCTGGGGGCAAAGACCACCCCGATAAGGTCAGTCCCGGCTTCTATTGCCGCCTGGGCATAGGAGACATCGGTAATACCGCAAATCTTAATTTTGGTCAAAGTAACTCCTTTATCTTAGCCGCGACGTCGCTGGCGGTAACCAGCGCCTCGCCGATTAGCACCGCGTTGACGCCTAATTCCCGAAGCCTCTGTATGTCCTCTCGCCCCTTGATGCCGCTTTCGCTGACTGCTATTTGGCCTGGGGTTATAAGGGGGCGAAGATTTTGGGTAACGTTTATGTCCACGGCCATAGTATCAAGGTGGCGGTTGTTAATGCCGATTATTTCGGCGTTAATTGCCAGCGCCCTTTTTAATTCCTCTTCGTTATGCACCTCAACCAGGCACTTCATTCCCAGCTCATGGCTTAAAGAAAGTAGTTCCTTGAGCTGGCTGTCATCCAGTATGGCGACAATCAAAAGCAAGGCGTCGGCTCCCCAGGCGCGCGATTCATATATCTGGTAGGGTTTCAGGATAAAGTCCTTCCTGAGCAGAGGAATTTTGGGCAGCTCACGCCTGATAGCTTCTAAGTCCTCCCCACTTCCCCCGAAATACCGCGACTCGGTGAGCACCGATATTGCCGCCGCCCCGCACTGTGCATAGGTTTGCGCTAGCTTGACCGGGTCGAGATTGGGGGATAATACCCCCCTGGAAGGTGACGCCCGTTTAATCTCGGCAATCAAACGGAGGTCATCTCCCTTGAGAGCCGCCGCCAAATCTAAGGGCGATGGTTTTTCTTTGATGGCGGCCTCAAGTTCAGGCAGGGGGAAACTTTTTTGCCTCTGTTTTATTTCGTCTATCTTTTCGGCGACAATCTTATCTAAAAACATGCCTCTCACCCGTAGCTCTGGCTCAGTTTAATTAACTTCTCCAGCTTTTCTAATGCCCTTCCGCTGTCTATTGCTTCTTCGGCGAGCTCGGCGCCTTCCTTCAGGGCGGGAAGCCCGGAGGGGTGCTTAGTCTGCCTGCCAACCACGATGCCGGCGGCGGCGTTAATTACCACCGCGTCCTTTCTCGGCCCCTTCTCTCCCTCCAGCACCGAGCGCAGTATTTTGGCGTTCTCCTGGGGTGTTCCACCCACGAGCGTCTCCACCTCTGTAATGGTGAGCCCGAAGTCCTCAGGGGATACCTGGTAATCGGTAATCTTGCCATTATTTAGTTCCCAGACCCTGGACTTGCTGGCGACTGAGATTTCATCCATTCCGTCCAAGCCGTGGATTACCATGGCGTGCTTTGAGCCCAGGCGATGGAGCACCTGCGCCAGCTTCTCACCTAACTCCTCGCTGGGCACACCTAGGACCTGGGACTCAGCCCGTGCCGGGTTGGTCAGCGGGCCCAGGATATTGAATATGGTGCGTATGCCAATCTCGCGGCGGGGGGTGGCGGCGAACTTCATTGACGGGTGAAACATGGGGGCAAACATGAAGCCGATGCCGACCTGTTCCAGGCAATCCTTTACCTGAGTGGCATCAAGCTCAATCTTCATTCCCAGCGCCTCCAGGACATCGGCGCTGCCGCACTGGCTGGTCATGGCGCGGTTGTTGTGTTTGGCTACCCTTATCCCGGCGCCGGCGGCGACAAAGGCGGCGGCGGTGGATATGTTGAAGCTCTTGGAGTTATCGCCCCCCGTGCCGACGATATCAATCACCGGGTCGGTTGTCTCCACCCGGATTGCCTTAGCCCGCATCACCCGAGCCAGTCCGGCAATCTCATCCGCCGTCTCCCCTTTTATTCTCAAGGCGGTGACGAAGGCGCCGAACTGGGCTGGTGTTAGCTGCCCCGTGGTCAGCTCCTCCATCACCTCGGTGGCTTGTTCCATGGTAAGGGACTCTCCTGAAACCAGCAGGTTGATAGCTTCCTTAATCATGGGTGGTCCTCCCTCGATGTTGTGCTTAGGGCCTCAGCCTCTTCAATAGCCTTGAGCAGAGCCTTGGCCTTGTTCAGGGTTTCCTCATATTCACGTTCAGGCACACTTTCCTGGATAATACCAGCACCAGCCTGGACGTGGGCTATGCCGTTGCTCAGGACGATGGTCCTTATGGTTATAGCGGCATCGATGTTCCCCGAGAAGCTGAAGTAGCCCACGCACCCGGCGTATGGTCCTCTCTTGTCCGGCTCAAGCTCAGCGATAATCTCCATGGCTCGAGTCTTGGGAGCCCCGGAGACGGTGCCGGCGGGAAAACAGGCGCGGAGGGCATCAAGGGGGGTGAGGTCAGGGCGCAGTCTGCCTTCCACATTGGTGACCAGGTGCATAACATGAGAGTAACGTTCTACCTTCATAAGCTCGCTGACCTTAACCGTGCCCGGAACGCTGACCCGGCCGATTTCACTACGCCCGAGGTCAACCAGCATCATGTGTTCGGCTCGGTCCTTTTCGGCATTACGTAACTCTTTCTCCAGTTGGGCATCTTCGGTCGGGTTCTTCCCGCGCCGTCGTGTTCCCGCGATAGGACGAGTGGTCACCGTGCCCTCCACCGCCCTCAACAGAATCTCGGGGGATGAGCCGATAATGTGAAAGTCCTTCAGGTCGAGGAAGAACATATAGGGCGATGGATTTATGCCCCGCAGTGCCTGGTAGATATTCAGGGGTTGGGCATTGGTGCGCCGGCTCAGGCGCTGTGAGAGCACAATCTGGATGGCTTCACCGGCAATGATATACTGCCTTGCCTTCTCTACGCTGGCTTCAAACTCTTCTCTGGTAAAATTTGAAGAAATCTGGGCAGGCTCTGCTGGCGCATCTATAGTTTTGGGTGCTGCGGGCTGGGGGTCAAGGGGTTGCTCCAGCTTATTCATCAGCTCGTCTATCTTCCGTGTTGCCGCCTGATAGGCGCTATCCATATCGCCGTCGGAGCGGGCGTGGCTGACGACCTTAATCTTATTTTGAGCATGGTCAAAGATGAGGAGGCTATCAACGAACATTAACACCGACTCGGGCAAGCCGAGGGGGTCAGGCTCTGGCGATGGCAGTTGCTCGAAGCGGCGTACTGTTTCGTAGCCGAGGTAGCCAACGGCGCCGCTGCAAAAATCAGGCAGTCCGCTTACCGGCACCAGCTTGTGTTTTTTAAGCTCCTCGGCGATGAGGTGGAGGGGGTCAGCCTTGTCTCCCTCCCTGGTACTGAACACCTGATAGGGTTCGGTGCCGATGAAGCTGTAGCGTGCCGCCCGTTCCCCGCCTTCCACGCTCTCCAGAAGGAAGGAATAGTCGCCGCGCCTCACCTTCAGGAAGGCGGAAAGCGGTGTCTCCGCACCCACCGCCATCTCGCGGTAGACGGGCACCAGATTCCCCTGGCTTTTTAGCCCTCTAAATTCTTCCAGTGTTGGATGGTACATATTAAGTTTCGCCTCCCCCAAAAATAAGGGTAAAAAATAAACCCCTCGCCATAGGGGCGAGAGGTTAAATCCTTCGCGGTGCCACCCTAATTAGTTGCTAGTTGGCAACCATCTCATTCAGGTACAGCCCTTTACTAAATAAGAACGATACCCTGGGCTCTGATAACGGTACCCTTTCCGACGAAACCTACTCAGAAATCCCTTTCGGTCTGCAGCTCCCGAGTCCATTCCGCCTCTGCGCTGGCACCGGCTCACACCTACCCCGGCTCTCTGCGCCTCGCTGGAGACATACTAGTCTCGTTCTCAGCCTTTAGGCTATATTCAATTAACATAAGTATAGGCAATGATTTAATTTTTGTCAAGCCTTTGCTTTGTTTGATGGCCTTAAGCCTCGCCTCCGCTGTGTTGTTCCATATTGATTATATCGCTAGGGTGAAAACCCAGCCCCTCAAAGTAGTTCATTAATTTGTGGTCATCTTTAGAAACGAAGGCGCGTATCGTTGGGATCCCTTTACCCTCGCAGGTACTCTTTAACTTGTTAATTAATAGAGTACCAATACCCTTCCCCTGATAATTGGGTTCAATAGCTAAGGCATGGATGACGCACACCTCTTTAATCGGTATGCCCAGATATACAATCCGAGCCAGGAGAAACCCAACTAGATGTCCCTCAAAACTAGCAATAAAACTCAAGTCGTGGCGTCCTCCTATTTGAGCGGCAACCATTTCCTTGTTGTCAATAAAAGAGCTCCACCAGAAACCTAGAATGGGGTCTATATCGCTTCCCACGAGGGGCCGTATAGCTACGTCGCTTTCCTTGGCGTTCATTTTGAGCCTCCACAGATATTTATTTCAGTCGCTCGTTAGTTAAAATACCTATCTGATTGTAGCAGTATATCACAATTTAAAGCGTCAGTAAAAATGGCATATGGGTCTAACAAACCGCAGGTCATCTGGTATCAAGTCTGCTCTATCTGATTACCTTCTCCCCCACGTAGGGCTGAAGCACTTCGGGGATTAATATAGAGCCGTCAGCCTGCTGGTAGTTCTCCAGTATGGCGATGAGCACCCGGGGCAGGGCTAAGCCTGAGCCGTTCAGGGTGTGGACGAACTGCGGTTTTTCTTCGGGGGAGGGGCGGTAGCGGATATTAGCCCTTCGGGCTTGAAAATCGCCGCAGTTGGAGCAGGAGCTTACCTCCAGCCACTCCTCACATCCGGGAGCCCACATCTCGATATCGTAGGATTTCTGGGAGGCAAAGCCCAGCTCGCCGGAGCAGAGCTGCTTCACCCGGTAGGGAAGCCCCAGCTTCTGGCAGACTATTTCGGCGTCGTTTAGTAGTTTCTCCAGCGCCTCGTCCGAGGCGGCGGGCTCGGTGAATTTATATAGCTCCACCTTGTCAAACTGGTGCCCCCGTTTTATGCCCCGCGTGTCCTTCCCCGCCGACATCTTCTCCCGCCGAAAACAGGCGGTGTAGGCGACATAATACAGGGGAAGGGTTCCCGGGGGTAGAATCTCGTCGCGGTAGAGGTTGGTCAGTGGCACCTCAGCCGTGGGCACAAACCAGAGGTCGTCGTCTTCATCATGATATAGGTTATCGGCGAATTTGGGCAGGTTGCCCGAGCCGACCATGCACTCCCGCTTGACCATAAACGGGGGATATATTTCCTGGTAACCGTGCTCGGCGGTGTGCAGGTCGAGCATGAAGGAGATTATGGCTCGCTGCAGTCTTGCCCCCAGCCCCTTGAGCACATAGAAGCGGGTGCCGGATAATTTTACCCCCCGCTCAAAGTCAATGATGCCCAAGGCTTCGCCCAGCTTCCAGTGGGGGGCGGGCTTAAAGTCAAGCTTTTTAGGCTCCCCCCAGGCACGGACTACGGGGCTGTCGCCTTCGTCCTTGCCTATGGGTACCGAGGGGTCGGGGATGTTGGGCACCTGTAGAAGTAAATCCATAAGCCACTTATCGAAGTCACGAAGTTGTTCCTCAAGAACCTTTATTTGGTTACGAATATCTATTCCTTCAGCTTTAGCGCCTTTTTTGCTTTCTTTAGCTATTTCCTTGCGAATATGCCTCAGCTTGTCAATATCAAGCAACCTTTGGCGACGCTCACTATCAAGTTTCAGGATTTCGTCCAGCGGGGCGGTATCCTGGCGGTTGGCTACCGCCTTCTTTACCTGCTCTATATTTTCCCTGATAAACTTAAGGTCAAGCATAGGCTTTCCTCTGTTTCGGTATTCCTATCCACCTTGGAGTCCGGTTCATATATTTACGGTAGGTGTCGCCGTACCTTTTAAGGCAATATCTTTCCTCGACCAGCGCCTCGGTTCGTATCCAGAAGATATTGGCTATGCCCAGCAGGATGAACACCCAGGAAGCGCTGGCGATGCCGGTGCCGATATAAATTATAAACATGGATAAGTAAAGCGGGTGCCGTGAGAGATAATATACTCCTTGCGTGGCTGGTTTTTCGGTGGGGGTGGTGGCGAAGTTGGCGGTGGCTACCGCCAGTATCACCAGTCCCACCAGAAAAACGGGTAGGCCGATATAGAACCAGAGCGTCCCTAGTTGAAGAGGCAGAAAAATAGAGTACACTATAGCCAGAAACCAGACCGAGTTGCCGATAATGGGGGTAATCTTTTCCACCTTGCTCCGCTTAATACCAGAGGGAAGTGAGCTTCTTGCCCACACCCCCTTGCCCAGGAGTATAACCGCCAGCATTTGCAGCAGAAAGCTGCTCATGAAAATCCAGGCGTTCCATATACCTATTTCAAAGGCTGGCACCAGCGACATTTCTCCTCCTTAAATTGTCTTGCTTCCCACCCTGCTCACCCTCAGAGGTTTCACCTCTAGAACTCTCCAGCTTCCCTTCCTTATAAGGGCGGGTGGGAAAAGATATAAAATTATTGGGGGCTTCGCTTCTCTTTACTCTCCTTACGGCTTCTCCTTAAGCTGGGGGAATAAAATAACCTCGCGGATTGACTGCTGGCCGGTGAGCACCATGACCAATCGGTCGATGCCCACCCCCAGCCCGCCGGCGGGGGGCATGCCGTACTCCAGCGCCAGCAGGAAGTCCTGGTCAATAGTCTCCTCTACATCAGCCTCCGCCTGGCGCCCCTTTTGCTGCCCCTTTTGCTGTTGAAGAAAGCGCTCCCTCTGTTCCAGGGGGTCGTTAAGCTCGGTGAAGGCGTTGGCAATCTCCATACCCCCGGCAAAGGCTTCAAAGCGCTCCACCAGACGCTTATTATCGGGTTTGGTCTTAGCCAGCGGCGACATCTCCACCGGGTAGTCAACGAGGAAGGTGGGCTGTATCAACTTCGGCTCAACGAAGGTTGAGATGAGCTCGTCTATCAGCTTGCCCCTGTCCTTTTTGGGGTCAGCCTCCATTTTTAAGCCCTGCATCGCTGCCCGCAGCGACTTGGCATCGGGGTAGTCCTCAAAGTCAATGCCGCCGTATTTTTTAATCGCCTGGCGCAGTTCTAATCTTGGCCAGGGTGGCTTAAATTTAATAGTCTCCTCGCCAAACTTGACCTTGTCGCCCACAACCTGCTGGCTGATTTCAGATACCATCTCCTCAACCATGCTCATGATGTCGTTATAGTCGGCGTAGGCTTCGTAGCTCTCCAGCATGGTGAACTCGGGGTTGTGCTTGGTGGAGACGCCCTCGTTGCGGAAGATTCGTCCTAATTCATATACCTTGTCAAAGCCGCCGATAATCAGCCGCTTGAGGTGAAGCTCGGGGGCAATCCTGAGGTAGAAGTCCTGGTCGAGGGCGTGGTGGTGGGTGGTGAAGGGGCGGGCTAAGGCGCCACCGGCTGAGGGCTGGAGCACCGGCGTCTCAACTTCCAGAAATCCCCGCTGGTTGAGGAAGTCACGAATGGCGGTGATAACCAGGCTGCGCACGCGGAAGATTTCCCTGGCTTCGGCGTTGGCGATTAGGTCTAGATAACGCTGGCGGTATCTTATTTCCACATCGCTGAGCCCGTGCCACTTTTCCGGCAGGGGCTGGAGCGATTTTGCCAGCAGGGTAAAGTCTGCTACCCAGACGGTAGGTTCACCACTTTTTGTCCGAAGTAAAGGGCCATTGGCCCCGATGATGTCACCAATATCTAGGTCATTAAATAATTGAATTTGTTCCTTGTCATACTTATTGATGTCTTGGAATAGTAGTTGAATCTTCCCTGAGCCATCGCGTATGTCGGCGAAGGCGCTTTTGCCCATATTCCGCATTGCTGTAATCCGTCCAGCAATTTTGACTTGGAGTTTACCAGCAAGACGGTCAGCCTCTTTTTTATCGTCAGGCTTTGATTCCCACTTTTGCAGTAGCTCGACCGCTTGCTCGGTGGTGTGGGTTCGCTTGTAGCCGTAAGGATAGGGGTTTATGCCACGCTCGCGAAGCCGTTCAAGCTTTTGTCGGCGTTGCTCTGCTATGCGCTCTAATCTGGATGTCATCGGTTTGTCCTCTTAAGGCGTCTAGCCAGACGGCTGACTTTATCTCCCTTTCCAGTAAGTATCTGAGGTAGTTCCTTATTACCATCTCCAGCTGGCGAGATAGCTCTGAGTCTAGTTCTAATTTGCTGGCAACGGAATAGTCGTTATTTTGCAGTAATAGTAACACTTTTTGGGCGTTTGCCGAAAGGGGGTAGCTTAATTGGTCTTGCTGGCAGGCGGGGCAGAGCATACCGCCGGCGCCGGGGCAGAATGAGTTGGTGGTTTCCTTTAACGTAGCCTGGCAGGAGACGCAGTGCTCAAGCTGGGGGCGGTAGCCGACCTCGTTCAGGAGGTGCAGTTCAAAGTAGCGCAGGACCAGCTCGTTATCGCCGCCCAGCTGCAGGCGTTGCAGTGTCTGCAGCAGTAGCTCAAACAGGGGCTGGTTTTCCAGGTTTTCGGCGGCAAACTGGTTGACCAGCTCGGTGGCGTAGAGGGCGTAGGAGGTGAGCTCAAGGTCACTCTTTAAGGATAGAAAGCTGTTTATGGTCTGAGTCCCGGTTACGGTGTCGATATTTTTGCCCCTTGCCAGTGAAATCAGGCTGTGGGTGAGCAGTTCCAGGTGCCCCGACATCTTGCTCCGGGGGCGCCTCACCCCCTTAGCCACCGCCTGAATCTTGCCTAGCTGGGGGGTGAAGAGGGTTAGGATTCTGTCCGCCTCCCCCAGCTTGGTCTTTTTGACGATTATGGCTTCAGTCTGATAACTTCTTGGTTTGGACATTTTTATGTTGTAATATTAACATAATTACGATTTCACATGCTTTAAGATATGTTTCTGCTATAGATTCGATACTCCTCCCGTGTTTATGTGCTTCGCTACTTAGTTTATCGTAGGTCAAATCAACTGCTTTTGCATATGAATCTATAAGGTTCACCGTTGATTTACTTGCTGTACTATCAGAATCACTTAAAATATAATGAACTCTCATCTTTCTAGTCACTTCGGGATCTTTAGCTGGTTTGGAGTACCATGATGCACTCTTTACGTCTTCATCTGGGGCTAATTTGTACAGCAATTGCCTCAATGCTTCCCTCATGCTATGTGTTGCTTGACGAATTTTGTCTGTATTATTACTTCTGAAAGTAGTCCATGCGCCTAGACGCATTTCTTCCAAAAGGGGATCTATTGAATTTAGTAAATGTGATAATGCCTCTGTATCATGCCCAGTTGTTACTACAGGTTTTAGAGCATACTTTGTAGGACTTGTCCTTGAAGTCCTAATCAGAAACTCTAATGGAGTTTCTTGTTCTTTCACAAGCTCTGGAGCTAATCCCCTGAACTTATGGCGGAAATGAAGATAAATAGGATTGTCCTTTCCTCTGACCATTCCTAAATAATCGATTTTCCCTTTTATGACTTGCTTGAAACTAGGTGGTTGTCTTGAAGGATTTCGTAGCCGAGGATTGTAATACCGGTTTAGAAATTCAGTCTCCGCAGCCTCCAAACCAAATTTTTCCCATGCATGAAGCATGGCACGTATTTTACGTACGTATTCGCGTCTTACATTGGGAAACTCATTTATAACAAGGCCAGTTACTATCTGGCGCCTCTCCTTATCTCGCAGTGTTACTTTCTCGCGATTAATATCAAAACTGTTATTGCTAATTATTTGTCTAAGCTCTTCACCTACTTCTAGTTGTCCATTTGTATTGAATTTGACTATGGCTTGAGGAAAGCTATCTTCTTCTGTGGAGAATGTAATATCGTCTGCATACCTTGTATATTTACAATTGCATTTGTTAGCAAGTTGAGAGAGTTCCTTATCCATTTTTGCACAGATCATATTAGATATAGTAGGAGAAGTTGGCGCTCCTTGGGGGAGCGTTCTATTAAAGCAACAAATCTGGGCTAAAGTCTTTGCTACAACTGGCTCACAGTTAACAATAAGGTGCGTGAACAACCCTATAACTCTACCCAAATGAATCGACGGGAAAAAGTCTTTCAAATCAATATTGAATATAAGAACGTTTGGTAAATGTTTTTCCGCATTTGTAAGTATACTTTTATTATGTATGTAACCATGAGCTGCATTTCTTGGTTTATAAATGCTTTGTAGAACTTGGTTTAGCTTCCACTGGATAATTTTTAGTGTTGTGACTGGCGCAGAAATTGTGCGAGTACCACCAAGGTGCTTAGGAATTTCAAATGTTTTATATCGCTCAGACTCAGGTACACGATACAAATGATAAACGAGGGTTTTTATATCGATATCAAGAAGGTTTGCAATATCCTGTCGATTTTCTAGTGAAGAAAAACGTTCTCTTAATTCTTCAGGGCTGGCTGATAATGTAAGACTCATAGCAATGCCATATTTATTGGTACGAGGCACTTGCAGGTAATTCTCGCCTATCGCCTCCAGCAAGCCAGTACTTGTGTGTACTGTACTATGTACACAAGCGAGCACATGAAGGGCGCGTATGGATAACCTTGTCAAGAATACTGTCGCAGGATCAACAACAGTCCAATTTATCCTGCAAGTGCCCCTATAATAATGATATAGAAATTCAAGTATTAAAACAAGTTTTATGGGGGAAGGAGGTTTTAGGGAGGGGGCGAAGCCCCCTCCCTCACCCATCCCCCTTCCCTTCATAAATACCCAAGGGAAGGGGGTAAGGGGGATAGGTTTCTATTTAGAGCCATTTTTTCCTCTTGAAATAGACCAGCATTGCGCTGGCGGCTAGAACCATGATGAGCAGGGCGATAGGGTAACCCCAGCGCCAGTTGAGTTCCGGCATGAAGGCAAAATTCATGCCGTAAACGCCGGCGATGAAGGTTAGCGGGATAAATATTGCGGCAAATATCGTTAGCACCTTCATAACCTCGTTCATTCTGTTGCTTAAACTGGAGAGATAGATATCAAGCATGCCCGAAACGATATCCCGGTGACTCTCGACACTATCAATGACCTGAATTGTATGGTCGTAAACGTCTCTGAGGTATATCCTGGTCGTTTTATGAATAAGTGGCGTTTCCGCCCTCTCCAGCCCGCTGACTATCTCTCTTAGCGGCCAGGTTGCCTTGCGCAACGATATAATTTCCCCTTTTAGCTTGTGAATAGATTGCAATGTCTCTGTAGTGGGCGTTTTTACCAGGTCTTTTTCGATATCCTCTATTACTTCCCCGATTTTCTCCAGTATGGCGAAGTAGTTATCGACAATACAATCGATTATGGCGTAGGTGAGGTAGTCGGCGCCCATCTTCCTGATGCGCCCCTTGCTTTTGCTGATTCTTTCTCTCACCGGATTGAGGGTAGCCCTCTCACTCTCGTGGAAGGAAATAACGAAATTAGAACCAAGTACCAGGCTTACCTGCTCCGAACTTATTTCATCCTTCTTCTTATCGTAATCAAGCATTTTGAGGACGGTAAAGATATAGTCTCCCATATCCTCCATCTTGGGGCGCTGTTCTGTATTAACGATGTCCTCTAGTATGAGCGGGTGCAGGTCAAAGTGCGTGCCGAGCTTCTCGATCAAATCTACATCATGAATGCCGTCAATGTTTATCCAGGTGACCGTCGGCGTGTCTTTAAAGGGGAAGCATTCCTCAACCGTTTTTACTTCCCTCTCTTGGAACTGCGTCTCATCATAGTCGATGAGGGTAATTTTTACCTTCTCAACCCTTCTTTCCCCTATATGAACGAGAGTCCCCGGGGGAAGCCCCGCTTTTTTTGATACCCTCTTGAGCTTAAACATATGACCACCTCGTTTGAGCCAGTGGGCTTGAGGATGGTTAAAACTCCTGCCTCCCTTCAATGGCTCGGGTCAGGGTAACGTCATCGGCGTATTCAAGCTCGGTGCCGAAGGGCAGTCCCCGGGCGAGGCGGGTAACCTTGATGCCCAGGGGTGAAATCAGCTTGCCTAGGTACATGGCGGTGGTCTCCCCTTCAAGGGTGGGGTTGGTGGCGAGAATGACCTCATTTACCTTGCCGCCCTCCAGGCGGTTCATAAGCTCCTTGGCTCTTATATCTTCAGTCCCCACCCCCTCGGTGGGTGAGATAGCCCCGTGGAGCACATGATACAGCCCGTTATAGCTCTTGATATGCTCCAGAGCCAGAATGTCCTGAGGCTGCTCCACGATACAGATTTTGTTTCGGTCCCGGTTATTGTTGCCGCAGATGGGGCAGGGGTCGGAGTCGGTGATGTTAAAGCAGATGGAGCAGAGCCTGGTCTTTTGCTTTACCGAAAGTATAGCCTCAGCCAGTAGCTTGGCTTGGTCTTCGGGGGCTCGGAGCAGGTAGTAGGCAAGGCGCTGGGCGCTCTTTGGTCCGATGCCGGGCAGTTTATTTAGCTCCTGAGTAAGCTTATCTACTGCTCCGGCGGTGGGTATTTCTTGGTTCAATGCTAGCTCTCCTAAAGTCAGGTCAGCCCTGGTATTTTGAGACCGCCGGTTATTTTACCCAGACGCTCGGCGGCAAGCTCCCTGGATTTAGACATAGCCTCGTTTATCGCTGCCAGTACCAAATCCTCAAGCATTTCCGCATCGTCAGGGTTTATTGCCTCAGGCGATATTTTTACCGATTGCACTTCCTGTTGACCGTTAACGGTGACCTTGACCGCACCCCCACCTGAGGAGGCTTCTATGGTGGCGCTGGCTAACTCCTCTTGTGCCTTGGCTAGCTTTGCCTGAAGCTCCTGGGCTTGGCGCATGATGAACTTATTCACTTCTCCTCCACGCTGGTGATTTGGGCACCTAACTTTTTTACTTCCTCAACCAGGTGGTTATCTGCTGGCTTATGAGTACAACGGACGCGACAACGGCGTCCCAGGAAACTACTTATGATTTCCTCGGCTATCGTTATATTTTCAGGCCTTTCTATTTGTTCCTTGTAAAACTCGTACTTGGAGTCCAAGATTACGGTATCGCCTTCAATTGCCACCGGTTTAACATCTGCGCTTCTGAGAATGGCGATGGCGTTGCTTCTCTTAATAGCTGGCGGGGCTTCGGTAAGGAGCTGCTTCCAGCTTTGTTTTAAGCGCTCGATTTCATTATTGGTTGGGGCTGGTGTTGCCTTAGGCTCAGCGGCGGGCGCCGGCTTAGCCGCTTGAGGCTTGGCTGGTGTTACCTTGGGCTCAGCGGCTGGCGCTGGCTTGACCGCTTGCGGCTTGGGCGGGGGAGGTTCATATTGCACTTGTGGGGCTGGACTGGGCTGAACTTGTTGGGCTGGGGTGGGGGCTGGGCTCTCCCTTTCCTCTGCTTTCTCTGCTTTTTCTACTGGGGGCTGGGTGCAGTCAACCAGGGCCAGTTCCAGGGGCAGGGTTGAGTAGTTATCAAAGCCAAGCTCAAGCTGGCCGAAGAGCTTTATTGCTCTTGCTATCTGAGCCAGTGAAGTCTGGGATGCCAGCTCCTTCAGCTCGGCAATATCCTCGGTGGTGAGGTCTACCGCCCCCTCGGAGCCGGTCTTTACCAGCAGTAGCTCCCTGAGGTATTCTACCAGCTCCCGGTTAAACTGGCGCAGGTCCAGGCCGTCGCTATTGACGCTGTTTATCGTAGACAGCCCGGCAGAGGTGTCATTATTTACGATGTGCCTGACCACCTCCTTAGCCCTCTGGTCTCCGGTGATACCAAGGATTTCCTGAATCTGGCGGAGCTCAATCTCAGCGCCGTAGTAGGTGGTTAATTGCTCCAGCAGGTTTTCGGCATCCCTCAGGCTGCCGGTGGCGCTTCGGGCAATAAGCCTTAGCCCTTCAGGCTCTATCTTGATGCCTTCGCTTTGGCAGATATGCTCCAGCTTTGACACCACGTCTGCCTGGGAAATACGCCTGAAATCAAAGCGCTGGCAGCGGGACAAGATTGTCGCCGGGACTTTGTGAATCTCGGTGGTAGCCAGGATAAAGATAACGTAGGGCGGCGGTTCCTCAAGGGTCTTGAGCAGGGCGTTGGCCGCTTCCTTGGTGAGCATGTGGACCTCGTCCACGATATAGACCTTGTGCTGGGCTTGGTTGGGGGCGTAGTTGACCCTCGCGCGAAGTTCTCTGATTTCATCAATGCCGCGGTTGCTAGCGGCGTCAATTTCTATTACGTCCAGAGCCCTGCCCTCGGTTATTGCCTGGCACATCTGGCAGCGATTGCACGGCTTGTTCTTGCCGCGGCCGGTGCAGTTCACCGCCTTAGCCAGGATACGCCCGGTGCTGGTCTTGCCCGTTCCTCTGGGACCGTAGAAGAGGTAGGCGTGAGAGACACGCCCCGTTTTGAGGGCATTGCTCAGTGTCTGGGTTACTTGCTCCTGACCAACTACCTCGGCCAGGGTTTGGGGACGCCACTTACGATAAAAAACTTGGGCTGCCATCTTTGCCCTTATTATACCCTATATCGTCCTCTTTCCTAAAGGGGTTTTTGGGCAAATAAGGCTGAATTTGTGATATTAAATAAAAAAGCCAGCTTCGCTAGCTGGCTAGCGAAGCTGGCAAATAGGCTTGGATTTATAGTAATGAGGGAAGGTCCTTGGCTACCTCGTCTACTTCTTTAAGTTTGTCCTCAAACTCGCCCCGTCTTGTTTTGAGACCATGGATAACATCGGTTGCTTTCTCAAAGTATCCCCTTATCTTGTCCAGGGCGTTGAATTCAGACAGGACTACGGTTACATCAATGGCGCCCTTTTCCCGGGGATAATCGCCATTCCTTATTACTGCCTGTGGGCTCATCCCCCTCAGGTAGTCTGCCAGTTCCTTAACCAGGTCCATATTCATTTCCTTAGGTGGTCCCGAGACAAGGTATAGGGCTCGGCCTGAATCAGCGGGGTTGCATTTAAGCGAGAGCTCGCTTATGGCTTCATCCATGGCTTGGATACCACGATGAGTTTCGGTGCTCTTCCTTCTGAAATCCTTTGAGAAGAAGTGGAACCAGCTGAAGGCGGGTACGGCTGCTCTGCCATAGCCAATCGCTGTCCAGCCGGCTAGGCTCTGAATAATGTCTCCGGCATCAAGCATCTTTGCCCCAATATGCTTTTGTTTTGTCTCCTCGCCGGCGCAAAGCATGTTATAGAATTGTTCAACTATTAATGTATTTATCTTGTCCAGGTTGTTTTTAAGCGAGAAGTCCTTTCTCACATACCTCTGATTGTCAATGAGAAAGACGGCATCAGCCACTTTATACAGGGACTTAAGGCAGGTAGCGGCATTATAGATGGTTCTTTCCTCGGTTTGCTCTTCATGACCGAAGGGAAGGATAGCCAGGGCATAAGCTGGCTTGTCTCCGTAGCGGTCTCTTATCATCTGGGTGACTATGGGCAGCGCCCCCGAGCCAGTACCGCCGGCAACACCGGCGATTATTAAGAAGGCATCGGTCTCAAAGAAGCGTGGGGCGGTTCTTATGGCGTCTACAATCTTGTCAGAGTCCTCTTTGGCTACCTCGGCTCCCAGTTCATTTATCTTGCCAACCCCGTGACCACCTGTCCTCCGGCCTCCGATGAGGATTCTATGCTGGTAGTCAGAGCTTATGTATTTAAGTCCGGTTAGGTCAGCGGCATCGGTGTTTACGGCGAAGGCACCAGTCACTATCTCAATTCCTCGTTTGCTGCGTGCCATCCTGTTTAGTTTCAGGAACTCATCGGCGACCCTACCGCCGCATTGTCCTAGACCCACAACTACTAATTTCATTTATCCACCTCGTATTGACAATTATTATTGTGTTATTTTAAACACAGTTTGTTACTAATGTCAAATCTATAGCCCGGTGGCTATTTTAAGCATGCTTAGATAGGAATGTCAATGCCTACTATGGTACTATTATCCCTTTTGGGCGATAAAGGCGGCGAGGTCAGCCAGGCGACAGCTATAGCCCCACTCATTGTCATACCAGGCTAATACCTTGACCATATTGCCGCTAGTAACCATGGTGCTGGGGGCGTCAAAGATGGAGCTGGCAGGGTTACCCTTGAAGTCCATGCTGACCAGCTCCTCCTGGCAGTACTCCAGGATTCCGGCTAGCGGTCCCTTAGCCGCCTCCTGGAAGGCATTATTTATCTCTGGCACGCTTGTCTCTTTCTCAAGGTCGGCGACGAAGTCAACAACGGAGACGGTGGCTACGGGTACCCTCATTGCTATCCCGTGGAGCCTGCCCTTGAGCTCAGGGATGACCTGGGCTACCGCTCTGGCGGCGCCGGTGGTGGTGGGTATAATATTTATGGCGGCGGCTCTTGCCCGGCGCAGGTCGCGGTGAAACATGTCCAGTAGCCTCTGGTCATTAGTGTAGGCATGAATGGTGGTCATCAGCCCTTTGCTCACGCCGAAGTTCTGGTGCAGCACCTTGACCACAGGGGCGATGCAGTTGGTGGTGCAGGAGGCGTTGGATATAATCCGGTGCTTATCCGGCTGGTACTGCTCTTCGTTGACGCCGAGGACGATGGTTATATCCTCGTTGCGCGCCGGTGCGGAGATAATAACTTTTTTGGCACCGCCCTCAAGGTGTGCCGCCGCCTTGGTGGCGTCGGTGAATAGGCCAGTTGATTCTATCACTATGTCCACGCCCAACTCGCGCCACGAGATTTTTGCCGGGTCGCGCTCGGCGAGCACCTTTACCTCTTTGCCGTCAACAGTAATGGAATTTTCGGCGGCTTTTATCTCACCGGGGTATCGCCCATAGGTGCTGTCCCATTTTAAGAGGTGGGCATTAGTCTTGGCGTCGGTCAGGTCATTGATGGCGGCTACCTCCAGTTTGCCCTTATGGTATTGGTTAATTGCCCTGAAGGCTATTCTGCCTACCCGCCCGAAGCCGTTAATGCCGATTTTGGTTGTCATTTTATACCTCCTCAGCGATTTTTGCCCTCCGCCGACTGCGCTGGAGCATGTCTAAGAAGGCTTCAACCCTTGTCTTTACATGGTTATTCAGGAAGAAATCATCGTTTCCTTCCAGGGTTAGAATGGGCAATTTTAGGGCGTCCCTGAAGATTATATCGCCAATGCCACGGTGGCAGAAGGCCTGGACATAGTGTATGACCCCGTCAACCCGCCGCCGCTTAATTTCGGCGGTGATGTCCTTTAGCCGCTCGTATATGGAGTAGGGGTAGGTATAATTTGAGTACTGCTCAGCCAGGGAATTTCCCGGCTGGGGCATGGCGAACTGGCGCTGGATTTCGTTGAATATCGCCCTGCCCCCATTGGTCTCAAGGTAGGGGTAGAGGTCGCGGCCATAGACTGAGGGCACGCCGATATAGGCAAGTCTGAGCTCTTCCTTGGGGTGGGGCTGGCGCTCCTGGCACTGCTCTATTAATTCTTGTAGCTCCTGCTGATATTTATTATGGTCTTGATTAAAGTCAGAGGTTGATACCAGCCAGAGGTGGTTTTCCCCGCCCCTGACCAGCCCCTCTTTCCAGGTAAGCTCATCAAGTTTTAGCGCCAGCTGGCGGCAGGGCTTAAGCTCATCTTTGAGCTTCTCGGCGGCATCCAGGCTGGTGCCCAGGGCTTCAGCCAGTGTCTCCAGGGCTTGCTGCATCTGCCGGGTATCGGGCTTATCGGGGTAGGCGAAGGGCACAACCTTTAGCCCTTTGAGCCTGAGTACTTCCATGAGCATAATAGTATTGGAGCAGTCGCCAGTGGTAACGCAGAGGACGCTTTCAATGCCATACTCCATACAAGCCCCGTAGATTCCCTTAATCCAACTGCAGCAGTTTAAGGGGAAGCCAGCCCGCTCGGCGATATTTATCAGCCGCTGGGGGCTGGGGTCGTTGATGAAGACATTGTTCATGTCAACCGGCGAATATCCGGCGGCGAGTAAGACCTCTATGGGAACGGTGGTGGTGATGCCGATTTTTTTCATCGCTTTCTGTTTTTCCCGGTATAGAGTAGTTCGCAGGGGAGGTATCTCTCCTTGCCCCAAGCCTCCGCCAGCAGTTTGGCTCTGCCCTCGCCATCGCTGGCTGAGATTACATGGTAGAGGGGAGGCTTGGAGAGGTAGCCGGGTTTAAAGTCGGCAACATGCCTGTAGCCCAGGGCTTTGAGCCCGTCCTTATATAGTTCCACCAGCTGCTGTCTGGCTTTGTTTAACTTTATTTTGCCCTCCAGCCTTTTCTCCCTAACCTCCTCCCACTTGTTGTTCCCATAGAGCCTGGTTATTGATGCCTGGCACTCGGGGCGGTTTAAATTTCGCAGCAACGCCATTTCCAGGGGGAAGATTATGAGCAGTTCTATTTTATGACCCCTCCAGTCCTTGCTGTGGGTAGCCAGCTTCTTGATTGTTGACCAGCGCAGCTTCCTATATCCCTGGGGTTCAATGAGGGCGAGGCTGGATGCCGAGCGGGGGATGAGGTCGAATACCTGCCGCAGGACTTTGTCACTAACCGGATTGCCGCTTATTATATTGGCGCTGTCATAGGAGGCCGTCAGCTTCTTCAGGCTCCTGGCGTCACGAGCATCGCCGACGATAAATATGCACCTGTCGAATTTTGTTTTGGCTTTTAGCGCCCGTAGTGCCGAGTCTTCAATAACGCAGTCGGTGCCGACGCAGACGCAGTTGCCACATCCAGCGTATAGTTCAAGGTAGTAGCACTGGTTTTTGCCCATCATGCCGGTGTAGGCTTCAATGTAATCGGCGAAGCACTCGAGCTTGTGGCATACCCACTTTCTAATCTTTCTTGGCTGGCTTGGCTGGTTCATTTACTCCTTAAGCTGTAAAAAACCTCGGTACCGGCAAATGAGGCATTGCCCCCCAGTTCGGCTTCTATGCGGAGAAGGCGGTTGTACTTGGCGGTGCGCTCTGAGCGGCAGGGGGCGCCGGCTTTAATGAGGCCGGTATTTAAGCCCACCGCCAGGTCGGCGATGGTGGTATCCTCCGTCTCGCCGGAGCGGTGGCTTACTATCGCTGTCCACTTTGCCTGGTGCGCCATCTTGACGGTGGCGATGGTCTCGGTGAGGGTGCCAATCTGGTTGGGCTTGATAAGTATTGAGTTGGACGCCTTAAGGCTTATACCCCGGCTCAGGCGCTTGACATTGGTAACATAGAGGTCATCGCCGACAAGCTGGACTTTGCTGCCCAGCCTCTCCGCCAGCAGTTGCCAGCCTTCCCAGTCGTCCTCAGCCATGCCGTCCTCAATGCTGATGATAGGGTAGGCTGACACCCAGTTGACATAATAATCAACCATTTCTTTAGTGCTCAAAGATATGCCTTCCCTTGCCAGAATATACTTACCATCTTTATAAAATTCGCTGGCGGCGGGGTCCAGGGCTATAAAGCAGTCCTTCCCCGGTTTGTAGCCCGCTTTTTCAATGGCGGCTAGTATTGCCTCTATCGCTGGCTTATTTGAGGGTAGGGAGGGGGCAAATCCCCCCTCATCCCCGATGTTGGTATCCAGCCCCTTTTCCTTGAGCCACTGCTTCAGGGAGTGATAGACCTCGGTGCCCATCTGCAGGGCATGCTTAAAGCTAGTGGCTCCCGCCGGCACCACCATAAACTCCTGAAAATCGGTCGAGTTGGCGGCGTGCTTGCCGCCGTTTAGAATATTGAGCATGGGCACGGGGAGGCTGTAGCTGGCGACCCCACCCAGATAGCGGTATAGGGGCATATCAAGGTGGTTAGCCGCGGCATGAGCCACTGCCAGCGATGTCCCCAGGATGGCGTTAGCCCCCAGGCGCGATTTATCAGGTGTGCCGTCAAGCTCTATCAGCTTATGGTCGATGGCTGGCTGGTCTTCTGCGGGCATGCCGCTTATAGCTTGGGCAATATCCTTGTTGACGTTGGCTACTGCCTTGAGCACCCCCCGCCCGTTAAAGCGCGAGCTATCACCGTCGCGCAGCTCTACCGCTTCATGCTTGCCGGTGCTGGCTCCGGAGGGTACCGCCGCCCAGCCCACAGCCCTGTCAGCCAGTTTTACTTCAACCTCAAGCGTGGGATTGCCTCTGGAGTCCAGGATTTCTCTGGCTTTTACGCTTTCAATATTTGCCACTTTGCTCCTGCAATCGTGTATTTTTCAGGAGGTAATTGAGTCAAGGGCTTTATCTACCGCCTCAACCGGATTTTGAGCCGGGATAATGGACTTGTCCTGCCGGCCGCTTCTTGATAGTGACCAGCTATTCAAGCCGATAACCGGGATGCTGTTTTTCAGGGCATAGCTTATCTCGGAGAGGGTGCCGTAGCTGCCACCGACGGCGATAACCGCCTGGGCTGATTTGACCACGATGGCGTTCCTCGCCTCCCCCAGGCCGGTGACGATGGGGATCTGGACATAGGGGTTGGCTGTCTGGCGGCTTTCTCCGGGGAGGATACCGATGGTTGTTCCCCCCTCGGCGCTGGCACCCTTACAGGCTGCCTTCATAATGCCGCCCAGCCCGCCGCATACCAGAGTAGCCCCCCGCCGGGCAAGCTCCTGCCCCACCTCTTCCGCCAGCCGGGCTTCCTTTTTTGAGCACTGGTTCCCACCAATAACGGCAACGAATTTCTGCTTGGCCATAGGTATAGGAATTATATCACCTGAGTCTGGGCTAGGCAAAGGGAGATATATTCTTTTCTCCTCCACCCCCTTTTAAGCATACGTTTTTCTTCCCACCCATCCGCCCCTTTGACTCACGTTATTTTTCCCACCCGCCCGCCCTCTGAGGTTTAGCCGCAGCACAATCTGGGTTAGTAAATTAAGCTCTTCTTTGAGGGTGGGTTAGGGTGGGAAGTAAGACCTACTTAAAAAGGGGTGGGGAGAACAGGCGTTAGTTAAGAGAGTGCTAAGAATCCCTATTATACTTATTCATGGCTGGCACCAGACCCTCGGTGAGGAGACAGAGGATGGCTTCTGTAACTCTGGGGATAACCGGGCTAATTGCCTTTCTCTGCTCCGGCGTAAAGTCGCTGAGGACGTAGGCGATAATTTCATCCTCGCTGGCTTCAGTCGGCCTGCCCACGCCGACCCGAAGGCGAATAAAGTCCTGGCTTCCCAGCTCTTGGACAATGGAGTTGATGCCCTTATGCCCGCCGGAGCTACTGGCGTGGCTGATGCGGATTTTACCCAGAGGCAGGTCAAGGTCGTCGTGAATAATAATAAGCTCATCAAGACTGATATTGAATTTCTTGACCAGCCGGCTTACCGATTCCCCGCTCTGGTTCATATAGGTCTGGGGCTTGGCTAGCACCACCTCGCTGCCGGCAACTTTGCCTGAGCCGATTCGGGCAAGGCCCTGCTTGCGGTCGAATTTTATGCCCTGGCTTCGGGCAAGATGATTGATGCCGATAAAGCCAATATTGTGGCGGTTATTGGCGTAAGCCCTTCCCGGATTACCTAGACCGATAATTAACTTCATCCCTTTTTCTTCAGAAGACGGAGTAGCTCCTCTTCGCTGATTTGCTTTGTGCCCAGCTCCCGGGCTTTAGCTAGCTTGGAGCCGGGGTCAGCCCCCACCACCAGATGGGTGGTCTTCCTGGTAACGCTGCTCCCCGTTGAGCCGCCGAGGGCTTTTATCTTCGCCTCTGCCTCCGGCCGGGGGAAGGTTTCCAGCCGGCCGGTAATGACAAACTCCAGACCGGCGAGGGGCAGCTCCTCCGGCTTGGCTTTCTTTTCTTCCAGCTTAACGCCCGCCTTTTTCAGCCGTGCCATGATTTTCTTGTTTTCTTCCTCGCGGAAGAAGGCTAAGATACTATCGGCAATCTTGGGGCCTATAGTGGGGAGTGCCGTAAGCTCCTCTCTGGGGGCTTTAGCCAGCTTATCCATGCTGCCGAAGTGCCTGGCTATAACCTCCGCCATCTCCTCACCGACATGGCGTATGCCTAGGGCAAAGATAAGCCTTGCCAGCGGTCTGTCTTTGCTCTTCTCAATGGCGCTGAGCATATTGACTACGCTCTTCTCCGCCATCCTCTCCAGCCCTAGGAGTTTCTCTTTCTTGTCCTTGAGTTCGTAGAGGTCAGCCACATCTTTAACCAGCCCTTCTTGTAACAAGAGGGCGCTGTTTGATTCGCCGATGCCCCTGATATCCATGCCCCCCCGGGAGACGAAGTGCTCCAGCCGTTCTTGAACTTGCGCCGGGCAGGCGGCATTGGAGCAGTAGTACATAACCTCGCCCTCGGGCTTGAAGACCTCCGCCCCGCACTCCGGGCAGGCGGGGCGCCGTTTTTTGCGGTCAAATATCTTCTCCAGGAGGTTGAATTCCTTTTGTTTTCCCCTCCGCTTGCTCTTGACCGGCCCGATGACCTCCGGTATCACCTCGCCCGCCCGCTGGATAATAACGCTGTCGCCGATGCGGATGTCCTTTCGCCTGATGTCGTCCTCATTGTGGAGGGCGGCGCTTTTGATGGTTACCCCGCCCACCGAGACCGGCTCTAAGATGGCGTAGGGGTTGAGGGTGCCCGTTCTGCCCACGCTGATGCCGATATCAATGAGACGGGTGGTGCCCTGGATGGCGGGGAACTTGTAGGCTATAGCCCATCTCGGCTCATGACCAATATTTCCCATCCGTTCTTGGAGGTCAATCTGGTTTACCTTGACCACCACGCCGTCAGCTTCGTAGGGGAGGCTGTCTCTTTTCTCAGCCCACTTGGAGTAATAGCCTTCAACCTTCTCAATGCCGGCAAGCAGTTCGTTGTTGGGGTTTATCTTAAAGCCCAGCGACTTCAGGTACTCCATGGTTTCCCAGTGGGTGGTGGGGGTGGCTTTACCCTCGGCGTACCCCAGCATGTAGATATAGATGTCAAGCGGGCGCTTGGCGGTGATGCGCGGGTCAAGCTGGCGCACCGAGCCGGCGGCGGCGTTTCTGGGGTTGGCAAAGAGGGGCAGGCCTTCACTGGCTCGCTCCTGGTTTAGTTTATGAAAGCCGGCTTTGGGCAGGTAGACCTCCCCCCGTACCTCAAAGCGGGGCGGGGCGTCCCTGGGTGTGGAGAGGGGGATGCTCCTGATAGTCCTCAGGTTCTGGGTGATATCCTCGCCGCGAAAGCCGTCGCCACGGGTAGCCCCCCTGGTGAAGCTGCCGTTAACATAGGTCAGCGCCACCGCCAGGCCGTCAATCTTGTGCTCGCCGGCAAAGTTGAACTCCTTGCCGTCCACCAGCTTTGAGATTCGGCTATGCCAGGCTAGAAGCTCGTCTTTAGAGAAGGCGTTGCCCAGGGAAAGCAGGGGGTAGGGGTGTTCCACTACGCCGAAGGCTTCCACCGGCGCCGCCCCCACCCGCTGGGTGGGTGAGTCCGGAGTCAGGAACTGGGGGTATTTCTCCTCCAGACTTTTCAGCTCCCGCATTAGCTCGTCGTATTCGGCGTCGGAAATCTCGGGGCTATCCAGGACATAATAGCGGTAGTTGTGGTGGTTTATCTTAGCCCTTAATTGCTCTATTCTTTGCTTTGCCTTGCCCAAGTCCATGTTGTAATTCAAGTATAGCATAGTTTGTAGCGGTGAGAAATATAAATTGGTATAATGTCCCTTTAGACAGGGGGTGGTGTGAAGTGCTAAATCGATTTTTAATATCGCTAGCTATATTGGCTGTAATATGCTTCAGTGGTTTTATTATTTATAATTTTGCCTATGCCAGAGGTGAAGCCGCCGGATATGATAGAGGCTATTCTTCAGGTCAAATTGTTGGCTACAGTTCAGGCGAGCAGGAAGGTTATGATGAAGGCTATATCTCCGGTGAGCAGGATGGCTACACCGAGGGCTATGCAACAGGTAAAGCGGATGGCTATGAGGAAGGTGTAAACGCTGGCGCGGAACATGGTTATACATTAAGAGACCCGACTTATCAAGAGGCGGTTTCGTTTATCGGGCAGGATAGAACAAATGATAATGAATATGTTGAGGATGTATATATATGTAGCCATTTTTCCAGGGATGTGTGCAATAATGCTGAGGGGGAAGGTTTTCGGTGTGCTTATGTTGAACTCCGCTATCCAGACGGGGGACATGCCATAATAGCCTTTGATACGGTTGATGAAGGACTTGCCTATTTTGATGCCATAACTGATGATAGGGTCAGACCTATTGTTGGCGAGAGGTACTACCAATGTATAGAGCCTAGAGAAGGTTACTATTATGAGGAACCTTCATTTGATGACACTATAAGGGACATATTGGTTATCTGGTAAAGGAGATTAAGTGTGGCTGAAATTCATCCCTTTCGCGGGGTGCGTTATAATCAGGGGCTGGTTAAAGACCTAGCCGAGGTTATCTGTCCCCCCTACGATATTATCACCCCCCAGTTGCAGCAGGAGCTTTATCATCGGAGTCCATATAACTTCGTCCAGATTGAATTTGGACGAGGGTTACCTCAGGATGCGCCCACCGAAAATAGATATACCCGCTCCGCAGCTGTTATGAAGCAGTGGCTGGAGAAGGGCATACTCACCGCTGACGAAAAACCGGCTGTCTATCTCCACGACCATTATTTCTCCCATGGGGGGAGGGAGTATAAACGCCGCGGTATAATCGCCGGCGTCAGGCTGGAGGAGTGGGATAAGATGACAGTCCGCCCTCACGAGGGCACCCTGGCTGAGCACAGCACTGACCGCTTGAGCCTGCTCTGGGCGCTTCAGGCTAATACCAGCCCCATTCTGGCTCTGTTTGAAGATCAGGGAAAGCAAGCCTCCTCTTTGCTGGCTGAGGCGGAGCAAAACCAGCCGATAGTTAATCTTGCTGGCGGAGAAGGGCATAGGGTCTGGGCTGTCACCGAACCTGAGGTTATTGAAAAGCTATCCGCCAGCTTAGCCCGCCAGCCGCTCTATATTGCTGACGGACACCATCGTTATGAGAGCGCTCTTACCTATAAGCGGGAGCGGCACGCCTGCTCTTCATCAATCTCTGGGGATGAGGCGTTTAATTTTGTCATGATGACGCTGGTGGCTTTCTCCGACCCCGGGCTTCTCATTCTACCTCCGCATCGGCTGCTGAGGGGTCTGTCACGAACAGCCCTGAGCCAGCTACCGGCGGGGTTAAAGTCATTCTTTGAGGTAGAGGAACTGCCGCTTGATAAACCCGGTGTCTGGCAGCAGGTTGACGATTTACTGGGTGGTGGGGAGAGGGATGAGTTCAGGCTGGTTGTCTTTGGTGCCACTGAAGGCAGTGTTCTCATATTGAGACTGCGCGACCCGGCGGCTGCCAGCGAGCTGATGCCCTGCTTTCACTCAGAGCTGTATAAGAAATTAAACGTCAGCGTGCTTGACCATGTCATACTGGAGAAGCTTCTGGGGGTGGAGGGTGGTGAGGAGGCGGGCCTTGACTATACCTATAGCCGGGAGGATGCGGTCAAGAGGGTAGTGGAGAAGGAATACCAGCTCGCCTTTCTCTTAAGCCCGGTTAAGCCGGAGGTAATTAAAGCCATTGCTGATGCCGGCGATAGGATGCCCAGAAAATCAACCTACTTCTATCCCAAGGCGCCGGCGGGGCTGGTTCTTCATCGGCTAGTATAGATACCGGCTAAGTAGACTTTATATAACCTCGCTTACCTACTTTTATGATACTGTCCTTAGTGACAATCTTATGTGTATCGGTAACTTTTTTGCCATTTACATCTACAGCACCTTGTGTAATGAGACGCTTAGCTTCACTCCGACTTTTAGCCAGTTGGTTTTCCACAAGGTAATCCTGAAGACTCTTACCTGACTTGGTACCCAGCGCTATCTCTTCCGGCGCTTCCTTTTTCTGCACCGTTCTTTCAAAGTGCCCTTCGGCTTCGGTGGCTGCTTTTTGGCCGTAGAGCTGGGTTATAATCTCCCTGGCCAGACGTTTTTTGAGCGTCATCGGGTTAAAGGCTTTATTCTCAAGCTCTTTCTTGAATTCGGCTAGTTCTTTATCCGGGACGTCGGTCAGCAGTTCAAGGTAGTTTAGGATAAGGCTGTCGGGGATAGACATTGCCTTGCCGTATATCTCCTCAGGCGGCTCAGCGACGCCGATATAATTACCCAGACTTTTGCTCATCTTCTGGCTGCCGTCGATGCCAACGAGGAGGGGGACCATAAAGCATTGCTGGGGGCGCTGCCCCACCATGGATTGAAGCTCCCTCCCCACCAGGAAGTTGAACTTCTGGTCGGTGCCGCCGAATTCAACATCAGCCTTAATCGCCACCGAATCGTAGGCTTGAAGTAGTGGGTAGAGTAGCTCGGTGAGGGCAATGGGGCGTTCCTCCTTATATCTCTTGCTGAAGTCGTCCCTGGCCAGAAATTGGGCGACGGTAAACTTGCTGGTGAGCTGGATAATATCGGTGAGGGTGAATTTGCCGAACCACTCGCTCTGCCACCTGATTTCGGTCTTTTTCTTTTCAACTATGGTGAAGAACTGTTGCATATAGGTCTCGGCGTTAGCCTTGACCTCCTCTATAGAGAGCATGGGTCGGGTGGCGGACATGCCGCTGGGGTCGCCAATCTGCGCCGTCCAGTCAGCAACGATGAGAACAATCTGATGCCCCAATTCCTGGAACTGGCGCAGTTTGCGCAGGGCTACCATATGACCGAGGTGGATATCGGGGAAGGAGGGGTCAAACCCCTCCTTCAGCCGCAGCTTTCTGCCCGAGCGCAGTAGCTCCCGCATCTCATCCTCAACGATGATTTCAGCCACCCCCCGCTTCAGCAGATAATTGATGTCATCACTAGGCATAGCTATTTTCCACCTCGGCTTTTTAATAGGGCTCTTCCCTGTTTTACGTCCTGTGCTATCTGCTTCCTCAGCTCTTCCGCATTTTCGAATTTCTTCTCGCCGCGGAGTCGCTCAACTAAGTCAATCTCTAGCTCCCGTCCGTACAGCTCGCTGTCGTAGTCGAGGAGGTAGACCTCTACCAGGCGCTCGCCGTTATTAAAGGTAGGGCGCTTGCCGATGTTGGTCACCGAGGGGTAGCTCCGGTTATTAATGCGAGCCTGGCTGACATAGACGCCATCGGGGGGGAGGGCCTGTTCCGCTTCTATCTCCAGGTTGGCGGTGGGGAAGCCCAGCTTTAAACCCCGCCCTGCCCCGGTGACTACACGCCCCTGAAGGCGGAAGGGGCGCCCTACCAGCTGCTGCACCTGTTCCATATCTCCCTGGGCTAGAGCCTTCCTGATAGCAGTGCTACTGACCACCTCGCCGTCTATTATTAGCGGGGGCACTACGGTTACCCCCAAGCCCATTTCCTTTCCCAGCCGGCGCAGGGTCTCGGTATTCCCCTCCCTATTTCTTCCTAGGGCAAAGTCAGGCCCGATTACCACTCCCAGCATTCTGAGGTATTTCTGCAATAGTTTAAGGAACTGCTGGGCGCTGAGCCGGGCTAGCTCTGGGGTAAAGGATAGGGGGATAACGGCGTCAACTCCTTCGTTCTTGAGCAGGTTTACCCTCTGGGTAATGTTGGTCAGGAAGGGGAGCTTGGTCTGGGGGAACAGTACTTCTTGAGGGTGCTGGCGAAAGGTTACCACGCCACTGAGCAGTTCCTGCTTGAGAGCAAGCTCCTTTAACTGGGAAATCAGGTATTTATGACCGAGGTGAACGCCGTCAAAAACGCCGATGGTCAGGAGCATATCTTTATCCGGTGCTAACCCTGCCAGCTCTTCTTCCATAGCCATTTATCCTAGCATAACCCTATCTGAGCGTCAATTTTTAACTTATCTTTTTCCCCACCCGCCCGCCCTTAGAGGCTTTTGCTCCCAATCCCTCGCTTTGTTGGGTTGGGGGGAAAATGGGCAAATAAAGAAAGTGTTAGAGGCGAAGCATTTGAGGGTGGGTAGGGTGGGAAGTAAGACCTGAACATCCCTCTTTTTTATGCTATACTATTTTTGAGCCAGCGTAGCTCAGGGGTAGAGCAGCGGTTTCGTAAACCGCTGGTCGTCGGTTCGACTCCGACCGCTGGCTGTGTCTGTTTGGGGGTCTGTTGCCGACATTTTGCCGACATCCTGGCTTTCTGGCAGTTCTGGTAGAAGCATTTGGTCTAGCTGTTCCATCGCCTTCTTTTGCAATCCTCCGACCACATGGCTGTAAACATCTAAGGTGAAAGCTACGCTTGAGTGGCCCAACATCTCGCTAACAATCTTCGGGTGAACACCAGCGATTAGCATAAGGCTGGCAAACGTGTGTCTAAGGTCGTGGAAGCGCAGATGCTTCAGGCCTGCCTTCTTGACGATCTTGGCAAAGTTATGGGTAAGAGTACCTGGGTCGGCAGGAGCGCCATCGGGGTTGCTGAATACGAGGTCATCCTCACCAAGAGTCTTACCTAGCAATAGATACTCTGCCTGCCGGTTAATCTTGTGCTTCCTGAGGAATAGCGATAAGGAAGGTGACAAGTCTAAGCGTCTTCGACTGTGGGCGCTCTTTGGTTCCTTGAACTGGCATACGCCGCGGCGCTTATCGACATACCCCGCATGATGGAAAAAACAATAGACATGCTGCACCGCAGTCTGGATACCTTTGTCAAGGGTGACGCTGATACCGCCCGGAAAATCGTTGTCGAAGATGACGAAGTCGACAACCTTTACGACCAGGTTTTCCGCGAGCTGCTCACCTTCATGGCGGAAGACCCGAAGACCATTACCAGGGCAACTCGCCTTATCTGGGTAGCTCATAATCTGGAGCGCAGTGCTGATAGAGTTACCAATATCTGCGAGCGGGTGGTCTATATGGTGACGGGGAAGATGGAGGAGATAGGGGTTTCGAAGTATTAAACTGCACAAAACTGACAATTGTGCAATCTCGGTGCATCCAACAAACACTCATTTTGTTATCCCAGAAGTCCTATATTATTCCTTCTTTGGAGCACTTATCGAACCCAGCCTCGCGTTTTCTACTCCCCTTTTCCCCTTCAGCTTAAAAGCCCAGTATTCACGGTAAGAAAGCTTCTCATGAGGGCGTGCGAAATCCAGCTCTTTCAATGCCTCGACGACCTTCTTGAGCTTCGGTTCCATTATTGCTGGGTCTAAGTCCTGTACAAATGCCGGCATCTCCTTCCGCTCCTCAATCTCCATCCCTAATAAATCGCAGATTCCCTCACATGCCCAACGTGCACCTTGCACGACTGGTATCTGGTCTCTCCCCCCCTCGTAATCGGCTGCGAGTATGCCGCACTTCTCCTTTTCGTACATAGCAAAAAGCGTCTCATATAGCTTAGCATCAGGATCACAGCGGTCATAAGCCCTCTGGACTCGATTATAGCGTAATCTGAGACAATCTATAGCACCGTATGTCTCCTCAAATCTATCGACTACGTATGTCACGACAGGAATAGCGATAGCATAATTAAGATTGACATTTTTCGCTAACTCCTCGGTAGTAATACCAGTCACATAACTTATAATAAAGGCACCAGCGCTAACAGCTCCGCAAGTGCCGACTCCTGTTATGCCTACGCCACCCTGGAGCCCTACTATTCCCCGGGTCAATATTTCTTGTGTTTCGGGTGAAAATAACTCTATACCCTCAGACCTAAAACCTTCGCATATTCCGGCGAAAGTGCCCGGGGCGCAGGCGTAGTATTTAAAGGCGAGTTCATCCGCAAGATGGCCCGCTTTATCTATTATTCTCTTCCTCTTCCCCTCGTCGATCTCGATTTTCCCAATCATTTTACCTCCTTGACAATTTTAGTTAATTATTCTATCTAAACTTGTTTAGGGATTCTGATAATCTTTGACTAATTCCTCGACTTAGATTATGTTATCCCTCCTTTCATTGGTTTGATTAGGTAACTATTTTTGTACCTTATATCCCTTTGATTCTTTACGAAATTCACAGTTGGAGCAGGTGTCCTCATTACCATATGCTTGACAGTAAGTCCCTTCCTCTTCCCAGCATTGTTTGGCACACTCAGCAAGCTTAGAGCGATGCATACAGGCGGGGCAACCATCTAATTGCCAACAAGGGTAAAGCCGTAGATAATGACGTATTGCTGGTAGGGTCAGCCTTTCTGCTATTAACCCCTGAATGAATCGCAACCGTTTCAGATCGGTCTCAGAATAAAATCGCCGGCCGCTTCTCCTTTGCGGCTTAACTACCCCATATTTTTCCCATACACGAATAGTTTCAGGATGCACATTGAGCAACTCTGAAACAACACCTATCGGAAATACTGGCAGATTCTTCATTATCTTTGACTCCAAGCATTCTAAAATGATGACATTCCGTTGTCAATTGAGGACTTCACGATGTTTGTTTATAAGCGCGCAACACGTTGATTGTTATACAAATGAATCGGATATTACTAAATAACATAATCTGGAGCCTTTGCCTTCTATTGACAAAGAAATAATTCTATACTAACATTCAGCCAGATAACCTAAATATTATTATTTAATTCAGTTATAAATTATATTATATTATGCGAAAGACAGCAAACGGGGGTGACAGAAGTGAGCTGATATAAACGATTTATAGTAAGTCTTGGTTTTTCACTCTATAGGGAGGTTTAAAAAAAATGAAAAAGAAGTCTTTACTAATTTGTAGCATCGGGTTAGTCATAATACTAGCAGCATTGTCCGTTATCGGTTGTCCGGCAACACCACCCGCCGAAGCGAAGACTTTGCGAATCGGCATGATTCTAGGGATAACCGGCTTTTTCTCAGTCCGCGAAGTGCCGGACCTGAATCAGGCCCAAGCTTGTGCGGATATGATAAATGAGCAGGGCGGTATTACGGTTAACGGTGAGAAATACATGGTTGAACTGGTTGTCGCCGACACCAAGAGTACCTTTGACGGCGTCACCGCGGCGGCTAATAAGCTGGTCTATGATGAGGGCATTGACTTAATCATAGGACCGACCGCATTCTTCGCTCCGGCAGCGGCATCAGTATGTGACCCTGAACAGGTACTTCGGCTGAATACCTGGGTAGTCCACACCCCTGGAGAGATGGATGCAAGCACACCCTATTCATTTATGGCTGGTAACGGGAGCTTGCTGACAACGTCTGCCGCCGCCAAGTACCTCAGCGCAAACTATCCTGACGTCAAAACGGTATCCATTGTCACGCCGGATGACGGCGCGCCACCCTATGTGATACCCATTGCCACAGAGATACTGGCAGCAGAAGGGATATCTGTCGTTGGCGACCCGGTCATCTATCCCAATGAAACACAGGACTTCAGCGCTTTTGTGGCGAAATTGAACGCTATTGAAGAAGCCGATGCCATATTCATGCAAAATGGTCTTGTGTTTCACATGGGTCCCCTTGTCAAAGGACTACGAGAGTCAGGTAACAACAAGCCCTTTGCCGGCTCTCTGCCAGCGCGCATAAGTCAAGTTATGACTATAGCCGGCGCGGACGCAATGAAAGATGTATTCTCAATTGCCTTGACGCCCGGTGACCCGGATATGGCACCTGTAGCCAGTGAAATAATCAGCAGGGTTACCGCCGAGTATGGAGCCGATTATCAGCTGGAAATGACGGCTCCCAACTGCCTGTGGGTTTTAAAAGAGGCCATTGAGGCCGCCCAGAGCCTTGACCCAATGACGATAAAAGCCCAGCTAGAGTCCATGGACGAAATAGAAACCATTTGGGGAACGGCCAAGATATGCGGAGAGCAAACTCTCGGGATTAAACACGTCGTGGCGTCACCGCAGGCAGTACAGATATTCAAGGACGGTGTTGAGACCTCTGCTGGCTGGATAGATCTCGGCTTTATACCCTGACCCACTGTTTTTGTTCTACTATTAGACCGGGGGGGGGAATAATCCCCCCCGGTGAGATTTTGTCCAGGGCTTGATTAAACACCGGCTGGAATAAGAGCTACATGGAACTTATAGTAGCAACAGTAACCAATCTGTTGATATTGTCATCCATGTACATACTGGTGGCGCTGGGGTTTGCCTTTCTTTTTAATATGCTGGGGATACCCAATTTTGCCCATGGCGCCATCTATATGTTAGGCGGTTATATTGGATTGGCACTTATATCAGCAGCGGGCATTAATCAATGGGCGGCATTAATAATTGCCGCAGTAGTAATTGGTGCCTTTGGGGTATTCCTAGAAAGGTTCTGTTTCCGTCCCTTTGTCGGGGATTTTAACCGCATAATAATGGTATGCGTCGCCGTTATAGTGATTCTGCAGACCAGCGTTAATATTATTGTTGGAACCCAGATAGTATCGTTGCCACCGTTTGCGGAAGGTGTTCTTAGCATTGGGCTCGTATCGGTTAGCTACGAGAGAATCGCAACCTTCGCTGTTGGTGCCTTCCTGCTGGGGATGGTAATTTGGTTCGTAAATCGGACTAAGTGGGGCCAGCAAATGCAGGCTATTTCTCAGGATATAGAAGGCGCTTTCTTGCAAGGTATAAAAGTCCACCGCATTTCGGCTCTGGCCTCCTTCATAGGTTGTGCATTAGCGGCCATAGCTGGATGCATGATAGGTGCTTACTTGAGTTTAGGCCCATTTATGGGAGACTTCATGCTGGTGAAGGTCCTTATACTGGCCATCCTGTCTGGGGTAGGGAGCATCAGTGGTATCTTCATTGCCGGGCTTGTCCTGGGTGCCCTGGATTCTATATTGCCCCTGTTTATAAGCGGTGCTGCCAGTGATGCTGTTGCTGTGGGCATAGTCGTCGTTCTTTTGCTAATCCGGCCGCAGGGTTTCTTTGGGCATGAGGCAGAGATGTGAAGCAGTAAAATAAAGATGTACGGATATGATCAAACAGCTTTCTATAACAGATAAGAGGAAATGGCTCAAGCCGTCTATTCTGGCCGGATTGGTAGTTATTATAGCCCTGTTGCCTGTGATACAGGGGTCCCCCTATATTTTGCATATACTTATCCTGACTTTTATATACATAATTGCCGCTGTCAGCCTGCGCACGATAACTATTTCCGGTCAGTTTCCCCTCGCCCATGGCGCTTTCATGGGCATTGGGGCTTATATCGCCGGCATGGCATCAAAGTGGCTCGGCTGGCCACCCTGGCTTACCATGCCACTGGGGGGATTGATGGCGATGGGTATCGGGATGCTGATAGGGTACCCGTTTGCCAGGCTGAGGGCGCTGTACTATGCCATGGGCAGCCTGTTCTTTGGTATAGGGGTAACTTATATAATTTATGCTGGTGGAATCTGGACCGGTGGTTACGCCGGTCTCGTTGGTATTCAGTCTATGTTTGGCAGCTCCAAGGTAGCTTATTATTATTTCTTCCTGGGGTTAACCGTGGTTTGCCTTTTGGCCCTTTACAGGTTTGAGTTTTCCCGCATCGGCATCACTTTGAAGGCTATTGCCCAATCACACCTGGTAGCCTCCAGTGTTGGTATCAACGAAGGCTGGTACAGGATTATGGTGGTGGGTGTGGGGTGTTTCTTTGCCGGTCTAGCCGGTGCCGGTTATGCTCATTACAATACGGTATTATCGCCCGCCAGCTTTGGCTTCATGGCAACCCTGTGGCTGGTTATGTATGTACTACTCGGTGGTATTAAGAGCTTTGCCGGGCCCATCATCGGAACCACTATTCTGGTTTTACTCCCTGAATTTGCCCGCGATTTGAAAGTCTATTCCCCCTACCTTTCCGCCTTCTTGTTGTTAATTGTCGTCTTCCTGATGCCCCAGGGCCTGGTTAGTTTGCCTAAGATGGTGATGTTGTGGTATTCAGAACGTAAAAAAGGGAAGAAAATTACCCATGTTTCTGGAAACTAAGGGATTAACCAAACGATTTGGTGGTTTGACGGCCGTTAACCAGTTTGACATGTATGTCAACAAAGGGGAGATAGTGGGCTTAATCGGCCCCAATGGCGCCGGCAAGACCACTCTCTTCAATTTAATAACCGGCTTCATTCGACTGACGAAAGGGCAGATAATTTTCGACGGGAAAGACATAACCGGTAAAAAACCTCATCAAATTGCCGGGCTGGGAATAGTCAGAACTTTCCAGCTTAACCCTCTTTTCGCTAATTTTACCGTTCTGCAGAACGTATCAGCATCGTTCCATCTTCACCCAAGGTCAAGTTTGCTGGATATATATTTTAATACCAAAACCTATCGGCGTAATGAAGCCTATATCCTGGAGCAATCTCTGGAAATCCTGGGGTTGGTGGGACTGGATAAGGTTAAGGACGAGCTGGCTAAGAATCTGCCTCACGGGTATCAAAAGATGCTGGGTATTGCCAGAGCCTTGGCGGTTAAGCCCAAGTTGCTGTTACTGGATGAGCCAATAGCCGGGATGAACCCAGATGAAATCGATTTTACCATGGCAGGCATTAGAAAAACACGGAAGCAAGGGACGACTATTGTGGTGGTTGAGCACAACATGCAGATCATGGATTTATGTGATAGGGTTGTAGTTATTAACTTTGGACATAAAATTGCTGAAGGCTTACCCAAAGAGGTGACGGAGAACAAAGAGGTGATTCAGGCTTACTTGGGGAGTGAACATGCTGCTTAGGGTGAAAAATATAACGGCGCACTATGGGAAATCCATGGCATTAGATGACGTTTCCTTGGAAGTTGCCGAGGGATCCGTAGTTAGCATTATTGGTGCTAATGGAGCAGGTAAAAGCACTATTTTGAGAGTTATATCTGGGTTGACGCCATTAACATCGGGAGAAGTATGGTTCCGAGATCAGAGGATAGATGGTATGGAAACTACTGAAAGTGTGAAACTGGGCATCGTCCACATCCCCGAAGGTCGGAAGCTTTTCCCTTATCTCACTGTTCTGAGCAATCTCAAGCTTGGTGCCAGTTTACGCAAAGATAAGCCTGGCATAAAAAAGGACATGGACAAGGTCTTTGAGCGCTTCCCTATATTATGGGAGAGACGCAATCAACAGGCCGGAACCCTGAGCGGCGGTGAACAACAGATGTTAGCCATTGCTCGCGGCTTAATGGCCAAACCAAGGCTGCTCTTGATGGATGAGCCTTCACTGGGATTGGCTCCTATAATGGTTGATGAAGTGGGGCAGGTGATTAAGGATATTAATCAAAGGGGAGTTAGCGTCCTTTTGGTTGAACAAAATGTTCCCTTGGCCCTCCGGGTAGCCGATAGAGGTTATGCACTACAGGTTGGCAGGGTTGTTCTAGAGGGTGACATCGACAAATTTAAGTCTACTGAGACTGTCAGGAGAGCATACCTGGGAGGCTAGTCGGCTACCAGACTCCCAAAAGAGGGGGATAACAATATGAAAATCTACGTGGGCAACTTATCCTACGATGTAACTTATCCTACGATGTAACTGAAGAGGAATTACGTAAAGAATTTGAGGTTTTTGGGAAAGTGGCGTCTGTAAGTATTATCATGGATAAGTATAGCGGGCGTGGTAAGGGATTCGGGTTCATTGAAATGTCATCACAGCCTGAAGGTAAAGCCGCAATTATTGCTCTTAATGACAAAACACCGGGGCACATGACTATTAGTGTTGTTGAGGCCCTCCCCCTTTCTGACAAAAAAAAGGCAATATCGTTAAACCCCTATTCAAGAATGAACCATAGCTTGGCTTCTTCGATTGCATAGGCAGGCTGGCCACCAACGAAGATGCTTATTTGCTTTATCATACCTCAGTGCACTTTCTAGCGAATTGTTACCTTAACGAAAGCCTGACCTGCATAACGTCTACGGGTCTGGCATTCTGCCGACATTTTGCCGACAAACTGTTTAACACTCAATTGCACAAGATAGCATAGCCAGATACAAAATCTGGGTTGGCGTCGGATCAGCCGGGGCGTTATACTATGCACTGGTACAGGGTGGCATATCAGGCTCAGAATTCGTAAACCGCCGGTCGTCAGTTCGAATCTGACCGCTGGCTCCATTAGCCTCGATGATGCTCTGGGGGTGGTTGTGAAAGCGGTGATAATGCCCGGTTTTTCAGAATTGATAATCGTAGTCAATCCAACTCAGGAGGTGACTCGGGGAAGAATGCTTTCTATTGTTATGCCCTGGCTTTATGCACCTTGGCCGGAGGCACGGGAGAAAGGCATTATCGAAATGGAAATAGATGGCGACACCCTAAGGGCGCTACTTGCGGGACTATCAGCTCGATATAAGGCGGCGAATGTTGATTTTCAGCCCATTAACCCCACAACTAATGACCTGGATTTCGATTACGATGTCCTTGTTAATGATAAGAATTATGTAGTTTTAGCTGGCAGCCTTGATGCCAAGCTGAAAGATGATGATAACGTAAAAGTTAAGATACTTTGGCGCTGGGACGGTTAAGATGCTGGACAAAAGCGAACTTACGAGATACAATCGGCAACTCGTAATCCCGGACTTTGGCGAAGAGGGGCAAAGAAAGCTAAAAGACTCCCGTGTCGTAATTGTCGGCATGGGTGGGCTGGGCTGTGCTTCAGCAACCTATCTAACTGCGGCTGGTGTGGGACACATTACCGTCGTTGATTTCGATACCGTGGAACTATCTGATTTGAATCGGCAGATTCTCTACTGGGAAGAGGATGTAGGCGAGAAAAAGGTGATAGCCGCTCAAAGAAAACTGTCTAAACTTAATCCCCTAATCCAAATCACTCCTGTCTCTACCAAAATAACAGAGGAGAATGCCCTTAGCCTTATTGATAAGGCTCAGGTAGTAGTCGACGGCCTGGATAATTCTGCCACCCGCCTCATAGTGAATTCGGCTTGTGTTAAGCAGAAGATGGCCTATATTTATGGAGGTGTCTCGCGCTTGAGAGGCATGATTACCACCATCATACCCGGAAAGACGCCTTGCCTGGCCTGTCTTTCTCCTGAGGGTGTCGGGGGGCTGGGGGTTCTCGGTGTAACTCCGGCAATTATAGCTAACCTGCAAGCTTTGGAAGCTATCAAGCTACTTATCGGCCATAGTCCTTCGCTAGCCGGCAAGCTGCTACTTTTCAATGGTGATGATATGAAGTTCCAGCTTCTCGAGATAAAGAGAAACGAAAGCTGCCCGGTTTGCTCCCCGCTGTATACTGGCTAAGGGGTTCTACTTTTTCCCTTTGTCTTTCTCCCTCTTTTCCTTCAATGCCCAGAAAAGCTTCTCTGGCTGGGCGGGAAGGTCCTTAATCCATATTCCAGTGGCATTATGAATGGCGTTGATTATCGCCGGTGGCGCCGAGCAGGTGCTCCCCTCGCTTGCCTCTTTAGCCCCATATGGGCCATAGGGGTCGTTGGTTAATACGTGTATCACCTTGCTCATAGGTGCTTCATTGGCACGAGGTCGTTTGTAGTCAATGAAGTTAGGGTTAAGGGTCTGCCCTTTGTCCATCTTGAATTCCTCATACAAGGCGGCGGCAATCCCTTGGTGGTATGCCCCACCCTGGCATTGTGTCTCCACTGCCTGAGGATTCAGCGGAAAGCCGCAGTCATGAGCTATCACGCTATTATCGGTGCATCTTACCACCCCCGTCTCCACATCCACCTCCACCTCGTTTGCCTGGGCGGTAAAGCTATAATTAGTCCCGATGTCGCCCACACCTTTACTGAAATCAGCCAGACCATACATTGATATTCCCTGGGTGGAATAGCCGCGGCCGATGATAACCTTGCCCGGCGTGTCATAGCAGGCAATCCTCACCAGCTTCCACCAGGGCATGTTCTTCTCAGGATTTGACTTGACAAAGACCTGCTTATTCTTAATTTCCACATCCTCCGGTTTTACCTCAAACTGCTTAGCCGCGACCTCAAGGAGCTGCCTTTTGGCATCCAGGGCGGCGTTTCTAGCCGCTTGGCCGGCAAGCACGGTGACCCGGCTACCATAGCTGCCCGGGTCAACAGGGGTAAATGCGGTATCTACCCGTTTCAGGTCTATGTCATCTAGCCCTATACCGAGCACCTCGGCGGCAATGGCACAGGTTACCGTATCTGACCCCTGCCCCACATCTGAAGCCCCGGTGAGGTAGTTGACACTACCGTCCTCGCATATCCTTACAATGGCGGCGCAGGCATTATGGGCGCTGAGCTTTGTGCCGCTGTTATATGTTGCTGCCGCAAAACCCATGCCGTAGGCCTTTTCACCTTCGACCTTTTTGTGTCCCTTTACTTTTTTCCAGTTTACGGCTTCGGCGACCTTTTCAATGCATTCCTGCATGCCGCAGCTCGCCACGTGCACTTCATTGACCGTTTCATAAACCTCGCCCGGCTTGGGGTTTTCAATGGAGTTCTTTAGTCTTATCTCCACCGGGTCTAGACCAAGCTCTTCAGCTATCATTTCCAGCTGAACATCGGCAGCGAAACGGCTGTGGTATAGCCCGTGCCCTCTCATTGCCGCCGAACTGGGGTTGTTGGTAAAGTAGTTATAGGCGTCATATTTGAAATTGGGCAGCTTATAGGGCAGGGTCATACAAGTCCCGACAAGAAACATGGTAAGCGGGCTCATGCGGGTATAAGCCCCCCCATCGGCGATAACCTTGAGGGAAGTAGCCGTTAGTATGCCCTCCTTGGTGACCCCTGTCTTTACCGTAACCCACATAGGATGGCGCCTGAGACAGGTGGTGAGTTCGTCAAACTGGGTATAGACCAGCTTCACCGGCCTGCCCGTCTTCTTGGCCAGCATGGGGGCAGCGAAATCACAGTGCACCATGTCATTCTTGGTGCCACCAAAGTCGGAGCCGATAAATGGCTGTATTACTCGTATATTGCTGAGAGGTAGGTTAAAGCACTTGGCTAGAATTCTATAGGGAAAATACGGGCTTCCCTTCGCCCCCTGAAAGACCACATGGCTGTCATCAGCCCAGTAAGCGACCACTGCTGGCGGCTCTATATATCCCTTAGCCATGCGGGGGGTCTGGAAGGTGTCCTCGCGGACGAGATGCGATTCGGCAAAAGCCTTGTCTACATCGCCAAAGTCCCAGTGGTACTCAACGCAGATGTTTTCCGGGCGGTCTTCATGGACCAGTGGCGCTCCTTCCTTCATCGCCTCAAAGGGGTCAAAGACGCCGGGGAGTGGTTCATAATCAACTTCAATAAGGTCGCAAGCCTCATCGGCTATATCCTGGTCAATGGCCGCTACCGCCGCCACCCCCTCGTACTGGTATCGTACCTTGGTCGTGGCGAAGGGCTCTTCATCGCGGGTGGGGCCACTCCAGCCCCATTTGAAACCATTAAAGTCCTTGCCGGTAGTCACCGCTTTTACGCCGGGCAGCTTCTCAGCCTTGCTGGTGTCAATATTTAGTATCCTGGCGTGAGGGTAGGGGCTTCTCTTTATCTGACCCCAAAGCATATGGGGGAGGTCATAATCAGCGGCGTACTTTGCCTGACCGGTAACCTTTAACCTAGCATCCACCCGGGGCATCTTTTTTCCAAGAACGGCATAATCACCAAAAGTCTCACCCATTCTACTGACCTCCTCGCATCTTTTCCGCAGCTATTTCTACGGCTTCAATATATTTCACGTAGCCTTCATCAGCGCACAGGTTGCCCTGTATCGCCTCTCTTATCTCCTCACGGGTAGGGTTGGGGTTCTCATCCAGTAGTGCCTTCGACGACATTACCATCCCTGGCGTGCAAAATCCACATTCTATGGCGCCGTGCTCGACCATGGCTTCCTGGATGGGGTGTAGTTTATCCCCGTCAGCCACCCCTTCAATGGTGGTTACCTTGCGGCCGTTAGCCTGCATCGCCAGTACGGAACAGGACCTAACCGCCTTGCCGTCAATATGAACCGTGCAGGCACCACAGGCACTGTCGAGACACCCTATCTTGGTGCCCGTCAGCTTCAATTCCTGCCTGAGCAGGTCAACAAGTAAAGTCTGCGGTTTCACCTTGAACTCATAGGGCTTGCCGTTAACTGTTAACTTTAATTCCTTCAGTTCACCCTTCATTTCTTTCCTTTCTTTCCTCCTTATACAACTATGCCGCTTTAGCTTTTTCCAGAGCTATTTGTGCTACCCGCCTGACGAAGACCTTTACCATCTCCCGCCGGTATTCTGGCGAACCATGGACATCGACGGGAGGGTCAGTCTCTGCCGCGGCTGCTTCGCCAGCTTCGATAAGCAGGCTATCGCTAAGCACCTTGCCCATTAGTTTCCCCTCCGCCTCTTTAGCCCTCAATGGTATGGAAGCGGCGCTGCCGAGCGCTATTCGGGCATCTTGGCAAACGCCGTCCTTCCCGCTTAAAGTGACTGACACCGCTGCCCCTATAATTCCCATATCTCCCTTCATCACCATGAGCTTCTCATAAGCGGTGCCGGTACGGGCTGGCGGAGTTGGCACCTGAATCTCGATGAGCATTTCCCCACTCTTAAGGTCAACCTCAAGATAGTCCTTGGAAAATTCCTCCATGCTGATGGTTCTCTCCCCGGCGGAACTGGCTAACTTCAAGTTGGCGTTTAGGGCGATTAAGACTGATGCCGGGTCGCCAGCAGGGTCGCCATGACAAAGGTTGCCTCCAATTGTGCCCCAGTTTCGGGTCTGGATTGTGGCCAGATTTTTCTCCATCTCGCTGAGCACTCCGAAGTGCTTCTGGATAACCGGAGATTTCTCTATAGTTCGATGCAGGGTTAACGCCCCCACTCTCAAACCCTTACTCTCATCGTAGTTGATATAATCTAGAGCCGATATGCCCTTGATATCAATTAAATATTCCGGAGTAAGTAACCGTTGTTTTAAGACCACCAGCAGCGACTGCCCGCCGGCGATTATTTTAGCTTCCTTATACTGTGAAAGCAGAGAAAGGGCTTCCTCAACTGTTTTGGGGGCAAAATACTCAAAATCCGCTATCATTTGACCTCCTAAATCCAAGATTGGCTACATTATACCAAACTTATGAATTTCCCATCAAGAAAAAAGGCTCTTGCCCCAATAAGAAAGAGGGGGGAGGTAGCCCTAGCTTCCTCTCCCCTCTACCGTAAGCCTTTGTTGCCTAATTACACTGCCTTTATGCCCTTTGCCTGACGGCGAAGAAGATAATCAGCCCCACTACCACCACCGCCGCAGCTATAATCCAAATCAGAGTCCAGCTAATTGGCAGTCCGGCTTCTGGTGCCTCTTCTTCTGCTGCCGGTGTCACCACGGTAAAGCTACCACTCAACCCCTCTATGGTTACGTTGTAGCTGGCGGCCTCCGCCTTGGTTACGCTGAAACTAACATCCTGGCTCTCACCAGCGGCAAGGGTTATGCTCCTCTCTGCTTCCGTTGCTCCGTTTATCTTCAGGACTACGCTGTAGCTCCCCTCACTACCACCGCTGTTAGCTACAGAGGAGGTGACGGTTACCACCTCATTGGGCTGGACCTCCGCGGGCTGAATAGAGAGGTTTGATACCGAGAAGGCAGCCGGTGCCGCCGGAGGTAGAGGAACAATAAGGGCAAATGGGGTGAAGTGTCCTACCCCGGTGGTAGCGGTATTTGCCGCGGCATTGACAGTCGTTGGCATGTTTACCCACTCGTCACCATCCCAGTAGGCTGCTAGCAAGTCAGCTTCACTGGCCCCATCAGGTATATCCGCTGGGTCGTAGGCGAAAGTCATGGTTACATTCGGGGCGAAGTTAGCCCCATCAGGCAGGCAGTCGTAGGCATGACCGACTAAGGCATAGCCTGGAGGCGGTGGCGGTGTTGACAGGGTTACGATTCCCATGCTTTCTAGTGGGTTGCCTCCCACGTTCTGCACCAATGTTGCTGAGAAAATAATTACCGTAAGCACATCATCATCGGAGGTGAGAATTATTTTAATCCTGGTCTTGCCCTGCAAATCGAGGTACTGAAGAAGGCTGACGGAGCCAACTTTAGAAACAGTCGTCGGTGGAATAATGCCACCTCCTCCCATAAGGGCCGCTGAGCCACCACCACCAAATGGGGTCCCCTCTAAGTCAGCTATGGTTGGTGTGGTACCAACAGCTTTTATCTTAGCCCACATATAGCCGCTATAAGGGGCGCCGTTAGGAGGTGGAGCCGCGATATCTGTAGTATTTACTCCGCTTGCTGTGTCCGGGGTAATCCCTACCCAGTCGGTGCCGTCCCACCACTGCAGTCTCATTGATGATTCAACCACCCCCGCCGCCGAAAGTTCAGCCTGGGTATAGTAGACCCTGATTTCAATCTCGGTGACACCTACGACGTTGGCAAGGTTGATATCAACGTACTGGCCGGTACTTCCTCTAAGGCTACCAGTGCCCGGGTTGCCGGAATACTTAGCCACGGTGACGGTGGCGCTACCGCCAGTTACGCCAACGGTGACGCCAGTCTCAGCGCTGCCATCAAGCGTGCCACCAGACCCTACCGTCCCGCTCACAGCGCTGGTAACCGGGACAGTAAGCCAGGGGTAGTATTCTACATCGCCACACACGGCGTCCCCAGTGCCCGGACCATCACCGCTTGGTCCGCTGGCATTACCCCAGTAGTTGTGTTTGGCATTGAGGGTGGCGCTGTCCACGACGGGGTTAGAGACGCCGCAGGGGGTGTTACCCATGATGTTATTGAAGTTCACCCTGACATTGGTAAGTTTAACCCCTGGTCCAATGTGAATGCCTGAAGGAGGGCCGCCAATGTTGTTGGTGATGTCGTTGCCGACGATGGCAACAGTGCTGTCCAGGCTTATCTCCTCGAGAATTATGCCTTCATCATTGTCGTGGATATTGTTGTTCTGGATGGCAACGGTACTCTCCCCGCCTACACCACTGAGATAGATGCCGTCACCATTGTCGTGGATATTGTTGTTCTGGATGGCAAGTTCACTGCCGCCCGTAACCATCCCGAAGCCTATGCCCCACTCGCTGTCGTAGATTTCGTTGTCCTCAATGATAACGGTGCTACCACTGCCCACGGTGGTCACCCAGCTGCGTATTGCGCTCGCGGAGTCATAGAGGATATTGTTGCTGATGGTGAGGCTGCTGCCGTTATTTACCTCAAGGTATATCAGAAACTCTTCCCCAAATACGGTAAAGCCGTCAAAGACGACCGTCTCGGCAAGCGGCTCTGCACCACCCCACCCCACATTTATGGTGACTATTGTATCCATATTGCCGGTAATAGAGGTCGTCTCAGCGCCAGCGCCCTGAAGGGTGAGGGACTTGGCAATGAATAAATGCTCAAAATACTCCCCCGCCGCCACGTTGATGGTTGCGCCAGGGGGGACGGCATTAATGGCTGCCGGGATGGTGGCAAAATAGAGGTCATTATCTTCATCTTCCGCGTATGGCGGGACTTCTTCAATCTGCCAGTCATCATCCACCCAGACCTGGTTGGTCCATTGCTGACCCAGCCAAGGGTCAAAATGGACGTTAGTAGAGACTTTGTCACCGCTTCCATCTGCCGGCTCACTAGTAATGGGGTCGGTTACTCCAGCACCATCGCCGGGTCCGTCATTAGCCCCCCACCAGTTGAGGGTGGCGTCAACCTCCTCTGCGGTGACGGTGGGAGTGTTAGGATATTTTTCACTTTCCCAGAACCAGACTGAGCTCTCCACCCCATAATTTACATTACCAACTATGTTGTTGAAGTGGACTTCCGTGCCTGAGGGGGTAGCTTTCTGCCAAGAGTAATCGAACGCCAAGGACCCGATTCCGACATCAGTACTGTTCAACACATCGTTGGAGCTGATGATAGTGTCTATCGAGTCCCCCTGGGCGCTTATACCAGTTTCATTATTCTCCAGTATATTGTTCTCAATGATATTATTTTCCGCAGGTGCACCTTTGTACTCGTATCCTACAATCTGTATGCCCCCCTCACAGTCGTGCACGTAGTTATTAGAGACCAGGACGTTGCTCGAGCCAGCCACGATAATCCCCGACCCTGACCAGTCTGGAGATTCGAGGTATGCTCCGAATACCTCGTTTCCAATTATAGTCCCCGTGGTCCCATCGCCCACTTGAATGCAGTTGTTGTGTTCATCCAAGATGTCGCTGGGCGCCGAGACGATGTTGTTCAGTATGTGGACTGCGAAGGGGTCTTCTTCTGGCGGTGAGAATGCTCCTCCCAGGATTCCGCCTACTTCGTAGTTGTCAATGGTGAAGCCATCGAAGGTAGCGGTGGTTGCCGCCCCAATGATGAAGACCGCAAAATCAGCCACTTGGGCGTTTATGATAGACTCAGGGCCGCGTGCCCCTGTCGCTGGAATGCCAGCGTTGGCGCCTTCAAGCGTCAGGGTTTTATCTATGACTACGTTCTCGTTATAAGTCCCCGGCGCCACATTAACGGTGTCGCCGCCAACTGCGGTGTCAATACCGTCCTGTATATTGCTCCAGATAACGGGGAGCAGGGAAGCACCCGTATGGTCAACAGTTACGGCACGGTCAAAGGTGTTGCTGGCTAAAATAGCCGCTATGTTCAGGGGGTCCAGGGTTGCCGTATCAACCGTGTCATCTGTGAGCTGAACCGCATTATCGGTGAAGGTATTGCCCGTAATGACGGTGCCACTCTGACCATGCTCAGCGTAGATGCCATCACCAACGCTGTTTTCAATAGTGTTTAGAGTGACTGTCAGGTCAGTGACGTTGTAAAAGTAGATGCCCGTGTCTGCTCCATCAACGGTATTGTCTTGTACGGTATTATCGTGGACGGCGGCAGCCGCCATTAGGACGGCAATTTTTACGGGGTCACCCTCGCTACCAATAACACCTACCTCTATGCCTATCCCGTTGTTAACCCCTGAAGCCGTTATATCATTGTCCAAGATTTGATTACCCGTCAACTCCTCACTACCATCAAGGTCACCGTAGGTTTCCCCGCGCACATCGAGAGCTAAGCAGATTCCGGGGCAGGAGTATGCTTCTGCGGTTGCTGTTGCGTTGATTATGTTGTACTGGACGAGGTTATTAGAGCAGGTGCGATAATCTGGTGGGGTAGCGCCGAGGTAGATGCCTATACCTCCACCGCCAGCAGCCACTGTATCGGTTACCGTATTGCTCGTTATTGTCCAGCCGCTGCCTCCCCAGTTGGTAATTCCCTGGACGGTGTCATTAACCGCCAGGCTATCAATGGTTACATTATCCGCCCCTCGGGCAAAGACGGCAAAGTAGAAGCTAGCCGGCTGGTCGTTGTTGATGGTAAAGTTGTATATCTCAGTCCCATCGGCATTACCATCAAGCCTGAAGGCGGTTGTCAGACCGGAACTATCTTTGTAGGGCACTCCGCTGGTAATAACGGAGGCTCCGCCCGGTGCCCCGTTGAGGATAACAGCCTTATCCAGTATAGCGCCGGCGTACTCGCCCGGCAGCACATTCACCGTGCTGCCGGCAACGGCATCAACGCCTTCCTGAATTGTGTTGAAGGCATTGACCCCCCACTCCAGGGCGGGGTTAAAGGTGTCTACATCATCCTGGTTGGCCCAGCTATCATCCACCCAGACTTCAGTGGGTCCTACACCTGCCCCCGCCGGCAGCGCTGTCACCAGGCTGAAGCTCAGCACCAGCGCCAGGGCAAATACAATAGACAGGATGTTAAAAACTTTGTTTTTCACTTTATAATTCCCCCTCATCTTTGGTTAATTTGCCAGATAGCGAACAAAAATAAAAAGGCTAACTGCCGATTTTGACATACAGTTAGCCTTTAGCTTCCCCTTTCTTTCTGAAGCTGCCTGTACTTACACCACCTTTATCGATTACCCAAGTGGTCACAATCCGTACCTGTGTAGTTATGTATAGAATAACACACTTTCTCTATTTGTCAAGGGTTGGGCTGGAAACTTCGTATGGTGCGTGAAGGGCGTTAGCCTTTTAAGGACGGCGCTCTTTGTCTTCGTAGACCCTTATTCTTCTCAGCTTTAAAATGACGAAGACCTTTTTACCCGCCACCAGGTTCATGTCCTCAAATGTGTGGTGGGGTATCCTGGCGGTTAGCTCCTTGGTGCCAGCCTTGAGCCCGATTCTAACTGCCTCCTGGGTGGGGCTGACGCTGGTAATAGTCCCCTTAAAGCGGTTCACCGCCGGTCCCACTGGTTTGGTTTCGGATATATGAATATCGTGGGGGAAGATGGCAATCCTTTTAGCCAGATTTCCAATGTGGGGGACAATTATCGTCAGCCCGCCACAGCCAACCTCCATGACCCCCCTTCCCAGGCTGCGGCAGTAGTCGCAGTCCAGTATATTCGGCGCCCCGATAAAATCGGAGACCCTTTCGTTCTGGGGGTAGAAAAATACCTCTTCTGGCTTGCCTACCTGCTCCAGCTGGCCATCCTGGAGGACGGCTATCCTGTCCGCCATCTCCTCCGCCTCCTGGAGGTCGTGGGTTACGTATATCGTGGTAATCCCCAGCCTTTGTTGAAGCTGCCTTAATTCGGTGCGCAGGTACTTGGTGGTGGGCACATCAAGGCTGGACAGGGGCTCATCGAGGAGCAGTACCCTGGGTGATGGGGCGAGGGCGCGGGCGAGAGCCACCCGTTGTTTTTCACCGCCACTCAGGTGTTTGGGGTAGCGCGACGAGAGGTGCTCTATCTTCATCATCTGGAGCAGCTTTTTTATCTTGGCTTCCGTCTGGTCTGGGGGTTGTTTTTTGGCTCTTAAGCCGTAGGCGATATTGGCGGCGACGTCAAGGTGGGGGAATAAGACCAAATCCTGAAAGAGGTAGCCCACCTCCCGTTTGTGAGCCGGCAGCTTGTCCACCGGCGCGCCATTAAATAACACCGAGCCTTCGTAGTCGGTCAATCCGGCAATAATGTTAGCTATGGTAGTCTTGCCGGCACCGTTCGGCCCCAGTAAAACCAGCAGTTCCCTGTCCCGTATCTTCAGGTTCACATCGCGGCAGATGTACTGGCATATATTTTTTAGCTCAATAGAAGGCATATCATCTCCACCTGGTGGTTACTCTGGCTTCCATATACTGGAAAAACCTTTCAAAGGCGAGGCACATCACGGCTAGCACTATTAGACAGACAATGATGATATCGATACGAATCAGGCTTTCCGCCCTCATCATCAGGGCGCCAATGCCGGTGGGGATAGCCACCATCTCGGCGGCTATTATTACCCGCCACGCCATCCCCGCTTCCAACCTCAGCCCGGTGAAGATATTGGGCAGGGCGAGGGGGATGGCTACGGTGGTCAGGATCTTGAAATCGGATGCCCCCAGCGTTCTGGCTACCCGGATATAGTCCTTGTCCACGTTTCTGATACCGGTAACCGTGTTGTAGAGAACGGGGAAGAAGGAGCAGATAAATATTATGGCGATGGGCAGAAGCTCGTTTATGCCAATCCACAGCATGAGCAGGGGTAGCCAGCCCAGGGCGGGGATGGGGTAAAACAGGCTGATTATGGGGTGCAGCGCCTTGTTAAAATTCTCCCTCCACCCCATTGCTATGCCCACGGCTATGCCCGCCAGGGAGCCGGTGACGAAGCCGATTAGAACCCTTGTCAGGCTAGCCAGAAAATTATCCCCCAGCACGCCGTTGGCGGCAAGGTGATAGAATTCTATGACCACGACTGAGAAGGGGGGAAAAGAAAGCTCGCCCGGGACCAGGTTAAATCTGGCCACCAGTTCCCAGAGAGCCAGGAATACGGCTACCGGTAACAGCCCCCACCCCGGTCTTAATTTCTTAAGCATTATTCACCTTCCAGAAATCTTAAGTCCAGAATGTCTTCGGCGTTAAAGCTGCTCTTTATATAACCCAGCCCGGCAATATAGTCTATGGTCTCCTGGACTATCTCCGGGTCAATGTCGGTGGTGTATTCCAGCCGGCCCATAGAGCGCAGTAATACCTCAGGGGTGATTTCCAGCTCGCTGGCAACCCCGGCAGCCTCAGCCGGGAAGACATTGCCGCCGGTGGTCTGCAGTTGGTCAGCCACGACTTCGGCGGCTTCTTCCGGGTGCTCATTTAACCAGTCGGTTGCCCTTTGTGATACCGTTACCAGTTTACTTACCACCTCAGGTTGGTTATCTATCAAGTCCTGCTTGACCACCAGCACGCTGCCCTGCATCTCAGGCCAGATATCCTGACTCATCAAAAGCATTTCAAAACCAAGTTCTTCAGCCATGGTTGCCCACTGCTCGGGGAGAAAGGCGGCATCCAGCTGCCCCGTCTTGAGCGCTAAAACCAGTGTTGGCGGGTTCATGCGCTGGGCATTAGCCAATATCTTATCTTCATCAAGATTATAGTTATCTATCGTCCTGTGCAGGAGCACGTCAACGGTGCCGCCTTCCCTAACGCAGCCGAGGCGAATATCGGGTTCTTCTAGGTCGTTAATCGTCTTTATCTTATCCGGGTCAACCACCAGCCCGTAGCCGTACTTATGGGTCCCGGCGACGATTCTTATGGGCACGCCGCCGTTGGCGTAGACATTTATCGCCGGCACCAGGCAGATGTAGGCGACATCAATATCGCCCCGGGCTAGGGCTGAAGCCAGAGCCATGCCGGTAACATAGCTCTCGTAGGTGGTGAGTTTTAATCCCTCCTCTTCAAACCAGCCCTTGTCCTGGCTGATATAGGCGCAGGCGGCATGGTCCATAAACTCCACCGCCATGCCAATCGGCTCCTCCTCCGGGGCAGGACAGCCAGTGATAGGGATAACTAATAACGAACCGGCTAATAGTAGAACCAGTAACTTTTTCACGTTTCCCTTTCTAGATTGATGGCTATATTGCGTTTGATATAGCGTTAGCTAAAAAAATTATTCCACCTTCTTCACAAACTCCTCGAACTTAGCCCGCAGCTGCTTGTATTGTGCCACCGCCTTTTTTCCTTCCTCGGTTAGTCTGGTACGTCCTCCCCCGGCGCCACCGGCGACCTTCTCCACCAGCGGTGAGGGTGCCAGGCGGTTGGCGGCTTCTATCCAGAGCCAGGCGTTGCGGTAGCCCAGCTTCATGGAGCGGGCGGCGGCAGCTATTGAGCCGAACTTGTCAACGCACTCCAGCAGCATTGCCCTGCCCCCACCCATGTAGAGTTCACCGTCCTTTTCCAGCCATATCCTGCCCGCTATAGCGTAGCCCGGCTGAGGGTGGTGGGAGAGGTGGGGGGGCTTTTTGACTCGGAACCTTGGTATCTTGGTAGCCATTGCTTTACGCTATATTACAAGCGATATAGCACTCTTGTCAACTGTTGTGGGGTTACCTGTGTTTTTCTTCCCACCCGCCCGCCCAAAAGGCTTTGCGGCTTATCCCGTAATTTTCTCTCCCACTGCTGGTGGCGGGGGAAGGAGATTGCAAAGAGGTGAAACCTTTTTGGGTGGGTGGGTATGGGAAGAAGAACAGCGGTTAGAATAGGGGACAAAGGGGGTGAGGTTGATAAATAAAAAATAAGGGTGGTTAGGTTAAAAGGGTGGTGGGTAGTCATCCCTGGTGTCAATATCAGTGATGACGCTCTCGGAGTCAACGGCTACCTCAAGGATATCGTCGGGGTGGCGCTTCACTATATCTCTGCCCCCGATATCACCCTTCAGCTCGAGCAGCTCCGCCTTGTATTTGATGGCAAAGACGACTGGGTTTCCCCGCTTATCCTGATAGGTGGGGAGGGCAATGCCCTTATCATGGCTATAAAATTCAGCTGTTAGCCGGTTTATAGTCTGGCTGTCCACCAGTGGCTGGTCGCCCAGGGCAAGCATAACCGCCTGAGCCTGACTTGAGACCAGCTTTAGTCCGGCCATTATCGATGTGCTCATCCCCTGCCCGTAGTTTGGATTAACAGTTATTTTTACCGGCTTGGTGGCTATGACCCTTTTGATTTCCTCAGCTTTGTGCCCCAGCACCACGATAAGCTCATCCACTGCCGAGGCCAGCAGGTTATCGATGGCTTGCTCAATAATGGTGCTTTCGCCCAGGGGCATCAGTTGCTTTAGCTCGCCCATGCGCTTTGCTTCGCCGGCGGCCAGTAATATTGCTGATAGCATCGGCTGAATTATATGCCAAGCCCCGTGGGCAGGGCAACAGCCAGGCTTGACACGGCCCCGCCTCCAGGTTAAAATTTTAAAAAGCCTGGAACAGGTCTTTATAGAGCCGGGCTGAACTTGCAGCAGCGGGACTTGAACCCGTGGGACCAGGTACCACGGGTTTTTTCATCTTAAAGCAGGAGTGAGATGGCCGGGAAAAAGTTAGGCTCCAGGGAAAAGGCGATTATAGCTAGCAAAAGTTATGCCGCCAAGCTTACGCTCATAGTCGTAATTGGGCTGATAGTGCTCAAGGTGGCGGTGGTGGTTATCACCGGGAGCATCAGCATTCTGGCGCAGGCGGTGGACAGCTCCCTTGATTTGCTGGCTATAGTTGTTACCTTCGTTGCTATTAGAATAGCCACCAAGCCTGCTGATGAGGAACACCCCTTCGGACACGGCAAGGTGGAGAATATTGCCGCCATGGTGCAGGCAGCGCTAATTTTTGCTGTTGGCGGTTGGATTATTTATTCGGCGGTACAAAGAATAATCACCGGAGCCAGGGTGGAGCTGGCTGAAGCCGGTATAGCGGTAATGCTGGTCTCTATGATAGCCAGCATCTTTCTTTCCCGCTACCTGTTCAAGGTAGCCAAGGCGGTAGATTCAGTGGCGCTGCAGGCAAATGCTCAAAATATTGCCGTCGATGTCTATTCCGCAGCGGCGGTGCTGGCTGGGCTGGTAGCGGTACGCTTTACCGGGCTGAATATTCTAGACCCCATTATCGCCCTGGCAGTGGCTGCGCTCATCCTGAAAACAGGTTATGATGTATTGATAAATTCGTTTGGCGGGCTGATTGATACCAGATTACCTGAGGCTGAAGAGAGTGTTATAAGGGCTTGCATTATAAAGTATAACTATCGGATGGTTGCCTTTCACGACCTGCGCACGCGCAAGGCGGGGAGCTATCGCTATATTGACTTGCACCTGGTTATGCCTAAGAATGAGAGTGTGGAGGAAGCACACCGCGTGTGCGACCATTTGGAGCGAGATATAAAGAGTAAATTACCCCGTGCTCACATCACTATTCATGTTGAGCCATGCGCTACTGAGTGTGACCAGTGCTCCGTTTCCTGCACTCTGAGAGACAGGGTTTACCGGAAGAAATACGGCCGGGGTCAGGAGCAGTCATGAGGGCGATAGTTATCGCCGGTACCACCAGCGGTGTTGGCAAGACGACGGTCGCTACCGGGCTGATGGGCGCCCTGCGCCAAAAAGGCTTAAAGGTGCAGCCCTTCAAGACCGGCCCCGACTATATTGACCCCAGCTATCATAGCTGGGTAAGCGGCGAGTCATCTCGCAATTTGGATAGCTGGCTCCTCTCTGGCGACGCTGTGCTGGAGCTGTTCGGGCGGGCAATGAAGGGGAAAGACATTGCCGTTATCGAAGGGGTGATGGGGCTTTACGACGGGCACTCCTCAATAAACGATGAGGGCAGCACCGCCGAGCTGGCCAAGCTCCTCGGGGCGCCGGTAATACTGGTGGTTGACAGCCGGAAGGGGGCGCGCAGCCTGGCGGCGATGGTTAGCGGCTACAAGGCTTTTGACCCCGCCCTTAACCTGGGCGGTGTTATCTTGAACGGCATCGGCAGCGATGACCACCTAAGAATATGCCGGGAAGCCATTGAGCATTACACCAAAACTGCGGTGCTGGGTTATCTCCCCCGCCGCAATAATTTATCCCTGCCGGAAAGGCACCTGGGCTTGATTCCCACCGTGGAGGGACCACCCGGCAAGGAATTTTTAGAGAGTCTCGTAGCGCAGTGCCAAGCCACCCTTGATATCCCTGAAATTTTACGATTATCGGAGCAGGCAAAAGTCCCCCAGGCTAAGCCGGCATTATTCCCCCAAGAGCCCAAGCCCGTCCTAGCCAGGATTGCCGTGGCCCAGGACAGGGCTTTCAGCTTTTATTACCAGGACAGCCTTGACCTTCTGGGGGCGTGGGGGGCGGAAATTGTGCCCTTCAGCCCCTTGCAGGATACGGAACTGCCTCAGGGCATCTCCGGTCTCTATATCGGGGGTGGTTTCCCCGAGCTCTACGCCGCCGAGCTGGCAGAAAATAAGTCTATCAAGGATGCCATAAAGACAGCAGCAGGGCGAGGGATGCCGCTTTATGCCGAGTGCGGGGGGTTAATGTACCTCGGCAGGAGCATCAGAGACCTTGAGGGCAAGGAATATGCAATGGCAGGAGCCATCCCTGTTTCCTCTCAGATTGATAGCCCGCATCTCAGCCTGGGCTATCGGACAGTCAAGGCTCTGGGTGATGGACCTATCCTGAAGCGGGGAGAAATCGTCCGCGGCCATGAGTTCCACTGGTCGGTGCTGGAGAAAAACGCCGACACGCCTAATGCCTACAGTATTATTGATAAAGGCAAACGCCGTGAGGGATTCCAGAGGAAGAATCTGCTCGCTTCCTATATTCATCTTCATCTGGGAAGCCTGCCCTCGATGGTAGGGCGTTTTATAGAAAACTGCCAAAAATTTCGTCAGGAGGGAAGATGAAGGGAAGGGTAATCATGGTACAGGGGACGGCCTCTCACGCCGGCAAGAGCGTGCTGGTGACGGCTCTGTGCCGCATCTTTAAGAATGACGGTTTTACCGTGGTGCCCTTCAAGGCACAAAACATGTCCCTGAATTCCTACGTTACCCCTGACGGAGGGGAAATCGGCAGGGCGCAGGCGGTACAAGCCGAGGCGGCGGGCGTAGCCTGCTCGGTGGAGATGAACCCAATACTGCTCAAACCGGAAGCCGACAGCCGCTCTCAGGTGGTGGTGCTGGGACGCCCGCAGATGTCAACAACGGCGGCAGATTATTACAGGCTGAAGACTGAATTGTGGCCGGTGGTAACCGAAGCGCTTAGTAAGCTCCGCTCCCGGTATGAAGTCGTGGTTGTTGAGGGTGCCGGCAGTCCCGCCGAGATAAACCTGGCGCAGGGAGACATCGTAAACATGAGAGTTGCCCGATACTCCCGGGCTCCGGTGTTGCTCATCGGCGATATTGACCGCGGCGGCGTCTTTGCTTCGCTGCTGGGCACCCTCTGGCTGCTGAAAAAGAGAGACCTGAGTCTTATCAAGGCTCTGGTGATAAACAAGTTCCGCGGAGACCGGACACTGCTTGAGCCGGGACTAAAATTTCTGGAAAAGAAGGCTGGTATTCCCGTCGCCGGCGTCATTCCCTACTTCCGCGATATCCATATCGCCCAGGAAGACTCGGTAACATTAGAGCAGCTAAAGCCCCGGCAGGGCTCGGCTCAGGTAGATATTGCCGTAATCAGGCTGCCCCATATCTCTAACTTTGACGATTTCGACCCGCTGGACAGGGAGAATGGCGTCAGCGTGCGCTATGTAAATTCTATCAAAGAGCTGGACCACCCCGACCTGGTTATCCTCCCCGGGAGCAAGACCACGGTAGCCGACCTGAATTGGCTGAATAGCAGCGGATTGGCGCGCCGCATCAGCGAGCTTTACCGACAGGGGGTTTTTGTTATTGGTATCTGCGGCGGCTACCAGATGCTGGGTGAGTATATTAATGACCCCGACCATGTGGAATCAGGGGTTGGGCAGAGCCGGGGCTTGGGTCTTCTGCCCATAACCACCGCTTTTTTGCCGGGCAAGGAGACCCATCAGGTAAAGGGCAGTGTTGTCGCTGACTGCGGGCTTCTCGCCGAAGCTCAAGGCGCCAGCTTTGAAGGCTACGAGATTCATATGGGCAGGACGGAGAGCGGTGAAGGCAGTGCCGCCTTTCGCCTGGGGGAGCGCTCCACTAAACCCTGTGACGCCCTCGACGGATGCCTGGACATGAGCGGGCGCGTTTTGGGGACATATATTCACGGGCTGTTCCACAATCAGGAGCTCCGGCGGGGCATCCTGAGGCATATTGCCGGCGCCAAGGGAGAGCCTCTTAGCTTTACTGGGGGCTTTACTGGTGATGACCGCCAGCGGGACGCTGAGTACGACAAGCTGGCTAAAGTGGTTCGTGATAGCCTCGATATGGACCTTATTTACTCCGTCGCCGGCTTAAAGAAGGGGAAACGAGAAAGCTGAACCGGATTTTCCCCTATTTACCCCTTTCTTGCATAAAGAGAGCAAATCACGGTAGAATACTTGTGGATGTGGACGCAAAAAAGCCTTAACGAACTGGTTAAAGAGAAACTAGCCGGTTATCCTTTCCTGGTGGTATCCAACCGTGAGCCTTATATTCATGACTTCTCCGGCGGAGAGATTGTTTACCGCGTACCTGCCAGCGGTCTTACCGTTGCCCTGGACCCGGTGATGCAAGCCTGTGGCGGCACCTGGATTGCCCATGGCAGCGGTGACGCTGATAGGAAGGTTGTAGATAAAAACGGCAAGATAGGTATCCCCCCTGAAAAGCCGCGGTACGCCCTTAAGCGGCTCTGGCTTTCCAGGGAGGAGGAAGATGGATACTACTTCGGCTTTGCTAACGAAGCATTGTGGCCCTTATGCCACAATGCTTACACCAAACCCGTATTTGAGGAAGCTGACTGGGAGGCCTATAAGAAGGTAAATGAAACCTTTGCCCGGAGCGTACTGGAGGAAGTTGGAGATAAAAAGGCGTTTGTCTTTATCCAGGACTATCATCTGACGCTGCTCCCCAGATTAATTAAGGATAAAAACCCCGATATCATTACCGCCCAGTTCTGGCATATTCCCTGGCCACATCGGGAGGCTTTCCACATCTGCCCCTGGGAGGAGGAAATTCTACAAGGGCTATTGGGCAATGACCTTCTTGGTTTCCATATTCGCCATCACTGTAATAACTTTCTGGATACCGTGGACCGGGCGATTGAGGCCAAGGTTGACTGGGAAAGGTACGAGGTTACCTGTGGGGGCGGGAAAACGGCAGTGAGGTTTTTCCCCATCAGCGTGGACTTCGGGGCATTATCAAGGTTCGCTCAGAGCCAGGAAGTGGAGGCTCGGGCGAAGGAGTTTAGAGAGCAGCTGGACCTGGATGGCAAGATAGTCGGTGTCGGTTTTGACCGCCTCGATTACACTAAGGGCATCCCTGACCGGCTGAGGGCGATGGGCCGTTTTTTGGAGAGGTACCCCGACTACAGGGAAAAGGTCGTTTTCATCCAGGGTGGTGTTCCCAGCCGAATTCGGATTTCGGACTATAAGAAGCTCAGTAAAGAAATAGACAGGATGGAAGAGGAGACGAATTCTAGGTGGGCCACTGGAGGCTGGAAGCCCATAATTTACCTCCGCGAGCACCAGTCGCAGACGGCACTGATGGCACTGCGCCGGCTGGCAGACTTCTTTGTGGTGAGCTCTCTTCATGATGGTATGAATGTGGTTGCCAAGGAATTCGTTGCCAGCCGTTTTGACGAAGACGGCGTTCTTATCTTGAGCCCCTTCACCGGCTCAGCCCGGGAGCTGACTGACGCCGTGTTCGCCAACCCCTATGCTACTGACCAGTTCGCCGAAGCCATAAAAACTGCTGTGGAAATGCCCAAGACAGAAAGGCGGAGGCGAATGCGGAAAATGAGGCAGGTGGTGCGTGAGAACAATATCTACAAGTGGGCGGCGGATATAATCTCGGAGCTAGTAAAATTTGAATTTGGAGAATGATAGTTGGAGCATCTCCTATCCGCCTGGTCTGAAGTTGCCGAGCAGCTTAGGAGTGCCAGGCATATATTGCTTCTCCTTGACTATGACGGCACTCTTACTCCGATTGTGGAAAGGCCAGAGCTGGCAAGTCTCTCCGCCGGCACGAGGCGGTTGCTAGAGGCTCTGGCGCAGAAGCGGCGCCTGACATTGGCTATAATTAGCGGTAGGGCGTTACCAGACCTTAAGCAGAAGGTGGGTGTCAGTAACATAGTCTATGCTGGAAACCATGGGCTGGAGATAGAAGGACCTCAAGTCAGCTTCGTCAGTCCCGCGGCTGAGGAAGCCAAGCCCCTCCTGCGCCGGATGTACGGCGAATTGAGCCGGGCTCTGGGAGCAATTAAGGGAGTCCTGGTTGAGGATAAGGGGCTTACCTTGAGCGTTCATTACCGCCAGGTGGCAGAAGGCAGGAGCGCAGAAGTAAGGAGCATATTTGAGCGCATTACCGGCAACGCCGCTAGGTCGGGGAAGATAGGGATAACCTGGGGTAAGAAGGTATATGAAGTCAGGCCGGCGGTTGCCTGGGATAAGGGGAAGGTGGTAGAAATGCTGATGGGGCAGAAAAGCGGGACTTTGCCCATATACCTTGGCGACGACCTGAGTGACGAAGATGGTTTCAAGGCTATTGAAAGTTACGGGGGTGGCATATCAGTCTTTGTCGGGGAAAGAGACCATGCCACTTCAGCCCGCTATTTTCTGGAGTCTCCGCATGAAGTAGCCAAATTTCTAAGCCTGCTGTTAGAGGAGGCTCGGTGAGATTTATGGTAAAATGGCAAGGGAGTGATATCATAGAGGCGTTAAGTTGGGAGTAACTCTGAATGGTTGAATGGCTATCTGCTAACTGGCTTACGATATTTATCCCGCTATTGGCTTTTCTGGCCACTTACATTGTTGGCTTGTGGCTAAGGCGGTTTATTGATAAACTCCTCGGGCGCTGGAAGGAAAAGACGAAGTGGGAGGGAAGCGAGGTAGTTGCCCGGGCAGTACGCCGCCCCTTCTTGCTCTGGGTTGTGTTGTTGGGCGCTGCCATAGCCATTCAAGTCTCGGTATTGTCTCCGACAGTCAAGAGTATTTCCGGCAAGGCGATAGGGAGCTTGTTTGTTTTATCCTTCGCCTGGGTGATTATCACCTTGGGTGAACGGTTGCTCAGGATGTATCTACCCAGATGGAAGGTCCCCCAAACGACTATTGCCTTGACGGTCAATATAGCCAGAATTACCTTCATCGTTATTGGCGTACTAATCGTGCTTGATATCTGGGGTCTGCCCACCAGTCCCATTCTTCTCCTCCTGGCGGTGGTGGTCTTAGCGGCAGCGCTGGCTTTCAGAGACATCGTCCCTAACCTTTTTGCCGGCCTCCAGCTCAGCGCTACCCAGCAGCTTAAGGTGGGCGACTACATAAAGTTGGAGACAGGCGAGGAAGGCTATGTCACCGCCGTAAACTGGGGCAATACCCACGTCCAGGCTCTGGATGAAAGCACCATTATCATCCCTAACAGCCGGCTTCTTCATGGCACGATTATCAACTACGGGCGTCCTTTGAGAAAGGCGGAAGAGCCCTTCCGTTTTAGCAGCCGGGCGCACCTGACCGAGCTCACCGGCCTTAAGGCAAAGAATCTTCGAGAACTTGTTGATTGCTTGAAACAGGCACCAGACGGCGTAATCTATTATCATACCCACCATTTCCTGGAACAGCACCATTACCTCACGCCGGAACTGTCTAATGATTTCGCCATCTGGGTGAGTGATGCACTGGGCGATGAGGTGCTGGGCGAAAGGCTGGCTACCATCGAGACCTTTGCCTCTCCTAATCTGGGGACTCTGCGTGAAAGGCTGGTTGCCGTCATGGAGGATTATCTTTCCCAGGGCTCCAATTTCAGGGAAGCGATGCCGGGAAGAGAGTTTCACTTCATGAAATCAGTCAGCGTGACCATGCCTACTTCTTATGTGGTTCATGACCTCAGGGAGTTTGTTGAAGCCCTGCGCAAGATAAGCTTAGGCTCCCTCTTTCTCCATATTTTCGATTCAAGGTTGAGGTTGGGGAGGGGGCTGAACGATTTCTCTATATGGCTAGAGGATGACTTGGGGGAGACTGAGCTCGCTGAGGAAGTTAACCGGCTTGACCCGTATATTTATACTCTGGAGGGACTAAGATCAGCACTGATACAGCTTATCGAAAAACGAATCAAGTGATGCTTTCTGACTACGAGGCTATCGCTGGCAGGAGCGCTGTTGAGGAACTCCGCTTGCTCTCAGCCAGGCTATCGGGTAAGGTCATCCAGAACGTAAACTCCACCTTCAGCGGCGGCGGAGTGGCTGAGATTTTAAGCCGCATGATGCCCCTGCTGGAACAGCTTGGCGTCGATGCCCGGTGGAATGTCATAAAGGGTAGCGAGCCCTTTTTCCATGTGACCAAGAAGTTTCATAATGCCCTGCACGGCAGGAAGGACAGGATTACCAAGGAAGACTTCGCCCTCTTTCGGGAAATAACACAGAAGAATATGAAGAAAATGCGACTGGACGGGGATATTATCTTTATCCACGACCCCCAGCCGGTGGGGCTAATTGGCAAGAAAAAGGAGCGGGATAAGAAATGGATATGGAGATGTCATATTGACCTCTCGCATCCCACTAAGAAGGTATGGGACTTTCTGAAGCCCTTCGTTGTTAAGTATGATGCCGCCGTTTTCTCGGCGCCAGCCTTTTCCTGTGGGCTGCCTATCCGCCAGTTTCTTATCTCGCCGTCGATAGACCCGCTGAGCGATAAGAACAGAGAGCTTGACCAGAAGACGATTGATTCCGTCCTGGAGAAATACGACATACCTCAGGATAAACCCATTATTACCCAGATTTCGCGCTTTGACTACCTCAAGGACCCGCTGGGCGTGATTCAGGCTTTTGAGCTGGTGCAGAAGAGTATAGACTGCCGCCTTGTCTTCGCCGGGGGTGCTGCCGGTGATGACCCGGAGTCTGATAAGGTGCTGGCTGAGGTCAGGGAGAGAGCCGGAGACAACCCTGACATACATATTCTGCCTATTTCCCCAGATCCGGGTAGTGATATTGAAGTAAATGCCCTGCAAAGGGCAGCTACTGTCATTGTGCAAAAGTCGCACCGGGAAGGTTTCGGGCTTACCGTAACCGAGGCTCTGTGGAAGTCAAAGCCGGTGGTGGCGTCTGCGGTTGGGGGTATACCCCTTCAGGTGCAGAACAGGTTCACCGGGCTTTTAACTTACGAGACAGAGGGCACTGCCCATGCCATAAGGCAGCTGCTGACCAACCCCGACTATGCCCGATGGCTGGGGGAGAACGGGAAGGAGCACGTCAGATATAACTTCCTGGTAACCCGCCATCTCAGGGATTACCTCCTTCTGTTTTTAGCCTTAGAGCACAACGAGGATATCATCCGTCTCTAAAGACAATCCTCCGCTTAAGACCTTGACAAAGGGATTACTATGAGTTATAATAGTTGCAAGTGAGAAGCATTAGCAATAACCAAAGCCAAAAAAAGAGGGGAAGCAGCCAACTTGCCCTGAGGAAGTCTGGCAAAAGGGTTACCAGCCAGCGTGCCTTGATTCTGGATATTATCCAGAAGGGGAAAGGGCATCTCGATGCTGATGAAATCTATCGCCGGGCGCGGGCTATCCAGCCCCGAATCAGCCTGTCAACGGTCTACCGCACCTTAAAGGTGTTCAAGGAGCCGGGGCTGATAGAGGAGCTTCGTTTTGATGACAGCCACCATCACTACGAAATGAAGCCAGCCAGGAAGCATTACCATCTGGTATGCCTTGGCTGTGGCAAGGTTATTGAGTTCCAGTACCCGCTGGCTCGCCACCTGAAGAGAAGCGTACCTGAGGTTAAAGATATCGAAATTGTTGATGCTGAACTGCGCCTGACGGGTTACTGCCCCCAGTGCCGCCAGAAGAAAGGCTGATTTTTGGTGAAGATACGAAAGGGAAGGATGGAATTTTTATGCCTGTTGAAAGACAAGTGACCCTAACCCGGATGCGGGCAGGGCAGAGTGGTATAGTAGCCTACCTTCAGGGCGGGCGTGGCTTGGTGAACCGCCTGAGCGCCCTGGGCATTATACCGGGCAAGAGAATAACCAAGGTCAGCTCCACCCTTATGCGAGGCCCGGTAACCGTTGAGGTGGATAGAGCCAGAGTAGCTATTGGCTTCGGCATGGCCAGTAGGATACTAGTCCAGCTGGATGACGGGCCGACAAAATGAAGATACTCCTCATGGGCAACCCCAATGTCGGCAAGAGTGTCGTCTTCTCCCGTCTCACCGGAGTCCGCGTTATCGCCTCCAATTATCCCGGGACTACGGTGGGCTATACCCGGGGGGAAACGAAACTAGGTGAGGACACCGCTGAGGTTATCGATGTGCCCGGCACCTATACCCTGGAGCCAACGAGTGAAGCTGAGGAAGTAGCCCTGGAGATGCTTCACACCGGGGACGTGGTCATAAACGTGGTCAATGCCACCAATCTGGAGAGAAACCTTTATCTAACCTTACAGCTACTGGAGAAAGGCGTCCCGGTGGTGGTCGCCCTGAATATATGGGATGATACCAAGCACCTGGGGATAGACATCAACCTGGATAAACTGAGGGAGCTCTTGGGGGTGCCCGTCGTCCCCACCGTTGCCGTAACCGGGGAGGGAATAAAAGAGCTGGTGGAGAATATCCCCAAGGCTGCCTCACCACGCCTTCCCCCTCGCAGCCGTGATGAGCGCTGGGCGGCTGTGGGCAGTATCGTTGACCAGGTTCAAAATGTTACCCATCGTCACCATACCTGGCGAGAGAGGCTTTCCGATGCCAGTGTCAAGCCACTGTCCGGGGGCATCATCGCTCTGGTTATTATGGCGGCATCCTTTATCGTCGTCCGTTTTATCGGCGAGAGCCTGATTGGCTATGTCTTTGACCCCCTGTTCGATAACCTGTGGGCGCCGGTGCTGATGAGACTGAGCGAGTTATTACAGGGCGGTGGTTTCCTCCACGATATTGTGATTGGCAAGCTCATTGGTGGTCAGGTTGACTTCGTTCAGTCCTTCGGGCTGCTTTCCGGCGGACTGTATATACCCTTTGCCATGGTCCTGCCCTACGTTTTCGCTTTCTATCTGGTGCTCAGTCTCCTTGAGGATGTTGGCTACCTGCCGCGGTTGGCGGTTATGGTGGATACTATCATGCACCGCCTGGGACTGCACGGATATGCTATTATTCCTACCCTGCTTGGGTTCGGTTGTAATGTGCCGGCTGTCCTGGCTACCCGTATCCTGGAGAGCAAGAGAGAGCGGTTTATTGCGGCAACCTTAATCTCCATTGCCGTTCCCTGTGCCGCCCTGCAAGCCATGATCTTCGGCCTGGTTGGTGCGCGTGGGGTACAATATGTTGTTATCGTCTACGGGACGCTCTTTGTCGTCTGGATTATTCTGGGCATGATACTCCGCTTTGCCGTCAGGGGGTTCACCCCCGAGCTGCTGATTGAGATACCGCCCTATCGCCTGCCGCAGTGGCGGGCAATGTTACAGAAGGTTTGGATGCGAGTCTCCGGCTTTCTGGTGGAAGCCATCCCCATCATTCTGGGGGCGGTGCTGGTAATCAACATACTTTATTTCTTTGGCGTTTTTGAGGCTATCGCCAGCTTTACCGCGCCGGTAGTAACCAATCTTCTAGGGCTGCCTGAGGAGGCGGTAACGGCGATAGTTATCGGTTTCCTGCGTAAGGATGTGGCTCTGGGTATGCTGGCGCCACTGGCGCTGAGCGCCAAGCAACTGGTCATCGGTAGCGTGGTCCTGGCTATGTTCTTCCCCTGTATTGCCACCTTTGTCGTGCTTTTGAGGGAGCTCGGGGTGGTGAACATGCTGAAGTCAATGGGGATAATGATTGCGGCGGCGCTAATCACCGGCGGGATATTAAACCTGATCTTGTGAAGAGGCTGCATGCTCTTTAGCGAAGATAGCCGCCCCCAGGGCAGCCGTTATCTGGGGTTCTTTGGGGGTTATTACCTTCTTGCCTAGTTCCTCTTCAATTGCTTTAACTACCCCGATATTTTTGGCTACTCCTCCGGAGAAAACTATGGGCTCGTTATAGCTAATTTGCCCCCCAGCCCCCATGGCAATCACCCTCCTGGCAATGGCTTTGCTTATACCATAAGCTATGTCTTCCTTAGCCTTATGCTCTGATATAAGAGAGATTATCTCCGACTCAGCAAATACCGTACAGACACTGCTGAGAGTTAAATGCTGCTTGGACTTTAATGCCAGGGGGCCCAGCTCATCAAGGGGGAGGTTTAATATCCTCTCCGTCAAGACTTCTAAAAATCTTCCCGTTCCAGCAGCACACTTGTCATTCATCTCGAACCTGACAACCCCGCCGTCCTCGTCCAGTTCTATTACCTTGCTATCCTGCCCGCCGATGTCAATAATGGTTCTAACCGCCGGAAATAAGAACCTGGTTCCCTTAGCGTGGCAGACTATCTCAGGTAATACCTTATCAGAGGGGGTAAAGGCTCGGCGGCCATAGCCGGTTGACACAAGATATTTTATGGCGTCCCTTGCCTTCCCCGCTTTCTCCAGAGCTGATTCAAGAACGTTGGCTCCACTTTCCTGGCGGTCATAGCTTGTTGGTATCAGGGAAAAGGCTGTAATTTCTTCTTGCTCGTTAATTATTACCGCTTTGGTAGTAACTGAGCCTATATCAATGCCGGCAAACATAACCTGCTCAAGCCTTTCGCATCTTCATTATCTCGCATATGCTTTCAATTCTTGTTCTTAAGGCTTCCTGGCTGTAGTCCCTGTCGTCCCAGTTGTCTCCCTCGATGTAGAATACCGGTAATTTGGTCTTTTCCTCAACCATTCTAGCTAGTAACCGGTGAGGACTACCCAGCCAGCGGTCAAAATCCATTAAACCAAAGACCATGCCGTCGAACTTATGTGTTTCTATTTTTTCGCACATTTGCTCTGCCTGATAGCCGGGATTAACCATCGCGGACGTTCTGAGCCAGCCTTCAGCCGCAGCCATATAGGGGTTTTCAAATGTGGGTGGCATTAGTTGCTTCTTGGTAAGTATAAAAAACTCGCTTAAAGGAATGCCCACGCCATTTTCCTCAAATATTTTGGCTACCCAGGGAACGGAAGGATGAATACTATAAATCAGCAATTTTGGTGCCCCCTCAGGTAATATGCCCTCTTTACCAGCCACCCTTTGCTTAACCTCTTTGATGGTAATATCCAGCGCCTTCTCCATTGCTTCAATGCCGGTGTTAAATGGCGTAAATAGAGGCTCCCAGAACAGGCGCCCGCTTACTGCGCCCAGGGGTTGCGGGTCAGCAGCCATTAGCAGGGCTAACTCCGCTAGTTTATCCGCATACCTGTGCCAGATGCCGATTACCTCCTTTATCTTCTCCTCAGGGACCTTAATCCCAATCTCCTTCTGAACGGATTCGAATCCGTCTCTCATCTGACTGGCAAGGTACTCAACCCGGTCAGTAACCTCGTCCTCAACGGTATAAAGGGGCTGGTCATGAGGTAGACGGGTAATATAGGTTTTCCACTCAGGGTCATGATAGATGCGAATGAACTCGTCGGTTTTAGGCCCTTCATCACAGATAAAACCCCATACCCAGTTTATATCAGGTGAGGGAATAATCCTTAAGCGGCGGGCGGCATATCTTGTCTTGTTCAGGGCACAGTGGCGGCACCCGTAGGGGATTCCTGCTTTTTCAGCTTCCTCCAGGTAAGGGGCAAGCTTGTGGAAGAAGCCGTTCATTACCATAGTCAGGAATATATCGGGAAAAGAAACGAATACCTTGTCCGGCGCCGTTAATTTGAGGGCATAATAGTAATGTATGATGGCGGGCAGAATGCCATAGACTATCTTTACCCCTCTCTCTTTATACTCACTGGCTTTGGTTAAATCTATAGTTTCTTTCACAAAGCAGCCCAGCAGTTTTCTGATACCTTCCAGTTCCACAGCAAAGTAGGTAGGAAGGCGTTCTTTAGTGGCGAATTTGATGTCGTCTTCGGTTAGGCCAAGCTTTTCCGATGCTTTACGCCACTGGGGTAGGTATTCTGGCATTTCCTCTTCTTCAAAGCCGGTTAGTCTTAAAAAATCCTCGTATACGTCCTGCGCCATTTTTTGATTAGCTCCTTCTCTGCTTGACTGACTCAATAAAGCTCTCAACACGCGTTGTTAGCGGTCCTACCGCCTCCCTTGAATATTCGTATGAGGATTCGAGTTTCAAGAAAGGCATGTTCATTTCATCCATTACCTTGGAAATGATGGAGCATTCTAGGTCATATATCTCCTCAAAGGATAGCTCGTACCATATCACGCCATCAATGTTAAAATCTTTTATAAGCTTCTTCATACTTTCAATTCTTTCTTCCCAGGCTGGTTGGAATATGGATGGCGGCGTCCTTGCTGAATAGTAAGTCTCTCCCAGGTTTGCCATTAAATCGCCGTCCGTTTTTACATTCCAGGCACACTGTCTCATCCCTTCGTCGAGGAACTCAGCGGCTATTACTCCCCCCGAGTCTTCAATCAACTTGGGGACAACATAATCGCCTACGCCTACCACATGACCGGCTAGAAGTATCCTGGGTGCTTCTCCGGGGAAGGGACTTTTGTCCTTTTGTAGCCTTTCGTACAGGTCGTTAAGTTTACCGCTCAGCACTTCCGGGTCGCAGTAGAAGGAATAGTGATTGAGCCTGATAAAGTCGTAGCCACCTATGGGCGGCGGCGGCTTCTTTCTTAGTAGATTGATCTTGCTTAAAAGGTCTCTTATTTTGTTAAAAGACTCAGTTGACTGCTTAAGTTTTTCGTCCGATATTTTATTACCGGTGAGAGTTTCTAATTTCTCCCTTAACCAGGTTAACCGCTTTTGGTAATACTCCCGGGAGAGCGACTTTTCCCAATCAGGGGGAACACCCAGCCTCACCGTTGGTAATTTAAAGTATTCAAACAGGTCAGCTAACCTTGACTCATGGCAATCACTGCACTGCACCACTATGAGGTCGAGTATTGGCGTTACCGGGTCCATACCCAAAAGGTGATATCCAATTTGGGCTCTATCATAAGGGCTCATGAACCGGAGCATGTAGGGGATTACCGCGTCAGGTGGTTCAGGCTCCCCCCCTCTGCACATCAGGTAGGGGAGTGCTCCAGAGGCATGGATTAACTCCTCGGGCACAAACCTTCCTATATAGCCGATTAGCTTGATACCCTTTCCCTTTCGTTCCTTTAGTTTCTCCGGTCGGGTGCGGGCAATTTGCGCCAGCTCTTCAAGTGTATCCAATGCTTTCACTCCCCTGTTTGGTACATTCATTACTGATTAAGGTAATACTTTAGCCCGTTCTTTGTCAAAGAACGGGCTTTTCGCTAAAAAGAAAAGCCACCCTTGTTGAGGGGTGGCTTCGTTTAGCTTGGAAGTGAGCCGCACAGGACTCGAACCTGTAACCGGCTGATTAAGAGTCAGCTGGTGCTTCGCAGCCTCAGTTAGCTTTGAGTGAGGAGTGCCCCCAGGCTGTTGAAGGCAAGGGTCGGCGACGCTGTCCTCAAGAAGCAACTGATATGATAATTAGCAGAATTCTGGAATCCACAGCCGTTTTGAGTTCTCCCTACACAATGCATTGTGTAAGATTAGCTAGGGTAAGCTATAAATCTTCCTCTGGTGTGATTCTGATACTGTTTCTTCGCAGTAGCGCAGTTGTAACCCCATCGCCATTTGTCAATCTGCCAGAAAATGTGCCGTCACATATTTGACCGCAGCCACATGACGGACTTCCAGACTTAGCTATAAATTCCTTGGCTTTGAATTGCTTAGCAATTTTTAAGGTTTCCTCGGCTCCTCTGATAAATTGCCTAGTAACATCCTTCCCATCTTTATTCATAACCTTACATTTGCCGTTAAGGACATCCTCACCTGCACCGCCCTGAATTTCTTGAGGCCCTCTGGGAGTAGACAGCCCACCTAGCTGCTCAGGACAGACAGGAATCAAAGTCTCAACCTTGGAAAGTTCAATGACTCGCTCGCTCCTATATTTGTCATCGCCACTCCAAGTACACCTTATCCCTAATAAACAGGCACTAGTAAGTTTCATCTCACTCTAATCCGTGATGCCTTATCAGACCAGTCAGAGACAACATCTATTTCACCACGAGCATAGGCTCTGTGCCACCCCTCAGGGACGGGTAGTTTCTTGTACCAAAGGACTCGTTCAGCCTCAAGCAGATTGCGGCAGCATCCCATAAAGTCAGCAGCACAAACGACCTTACGCCCAGTAAGAGAAGAGACATGGTTCAGCCATCGCTCTCCTTTCTTGGAGCGCATCAGGTGATGGTCAAGAATCAGGGTATCAACCTTTTTAGCCAGACGTAAAATTCTGCTTAAGGCATCTTCCTGCTCCTGCAAGGTTAAGCTTGGTAAATAAATGGGAGGTCCAGAGGCAAGCACTATGTTGGGCTGCCAGGCAATAATTTTACCAATTGCCTCATCGTTAAGCATCTGAATATCTGAAGCATGCACAAATACTTCACCATCCTCTTCAACTCGGGTCATCATCACGCTGCCACCACGGCTATCTCGCTCACCATGGGGAACAGGGACGGAAAAGGTCAGTGGCCCGTCACTTCTTCCTTCTGCAACGGGCAGAATCCGGCCCAGGCTTTCAGCTAGAGCCTTCGCCCGGTGAGCCTGATTATATGAAATATCTCTCGTCCCTTTAGCCCATAGGTGGGGGCGCTGGCATAACTTGACTACTTGTTTTACGGAAAGCTGGTAGGGATTAGCATCAACTAATGGAATGTGGTCGCCGTGGTAATGGCTAATAACGACATCAGTAGCATCTTTTAATGCGTCTGCGATGAGGCCTTTAGTTCTTTCAGAAGCTATCACTTGCACTGGGTGTGGCATTAAGCCATGCCGCCTAAATCCCAGCGCCACCCCGGGGTCAATAATCACGTTACGGTCTTTTGTCCTAACCACAGTGCATAAGCCACGAACACCTAAAGATTCGGTGCCAAGTATCTCTATCTGCATTGTCAAGTTCTCTTCGACTTCAAAGCTATACTACCACTAGCCACCCCTGAAGGCAAAGCTACCTCCCCTTTAACCCATATGGAAAATATGATAACGTGGGAAGGGTCAAGCTAGCGAAGGCTTATAAAAATGATAACTATAAAATGTGCTAAATGTAAGCGTAAGGTGTTTAGATATTTGAAGATTGGGAAAGGGCGAGTGCTACACTGCTGGAAAGGCCGGGTAGTCAATGATTATAGCGTACGTGATGGAAACGAAGTTAAATGTCAGTGCGGTAATTTAATTGGTATTGATGAAGGAAAGTGGATAAAAATGAAGCAGCACTCCTTTATTTATTGAGAGGCAGAATCTGCTAGGTAGCTACTACACAAAATGGCTGATTGTTACCTAACTGCACAATCTGACGAAATGTGTTGTTGCATAAGGATAGCTTACCAGCGAACTTGTCCATGAGCGAGCGAGGTCATACCTCGTCAAAATACTTCATCGAGAGTCTTAGCCTTCTGCAGTCTATCAAAAGAAGTATAACGTGGCCCTTGTAATGCTTTTACCCTGCTTTTTGGCACTAAAGGGATGTGGCCTATTACCCTAGCTGGCTCGGCAAAATTGTCAACCTGATTTTTCTTCCAGTGTCAACCTGACTTGTTAAAAACTGAATAGTTTTCGGGCCGGTTCCAGCTTCGAAAATCCAGCAAAAACGGCAAATTCGTCAGTGTTCTTCTGGTAGAACAAAATATTCCGCTAAATTACCCCCGCTTTTTTCAGTTCATCCAGCTTAGCTGAGTCAAAGTTCATATGCTCAGAATAGATCTGCTCATTGTCATAACCCACCGGGCGGCATACCCATTTTGTCCGTATGGGCGTTTTGCTCATCTTGTGTTGCGCCTGAGCGACGATAAGCTCTCCATAGATGGGGTCTTTGACCGGGGTGAACATTCCCCTATCTAACCAGTTAGCATCTTTCATCGGCTCATCAGGGGAACAGACCGGCGCTACCACCGTGGTGATGGGGGCAAGCCTGCCCTTCTTGGCGTATTCCACCGACATCCTCACCAGTTCCTCGTTGGTGTATTTGCGTGTTTCGGCAAAGACCAGCGGTGCCCATTTCAGTTGCTCCTCTTTTCGCATAAAGATCTGCAGGGTCGTCCAGCTGGCGGCATCCCACTCGTCCCATTTGCCCAGTATATCGGCGAACGCCTGCCACATTTCAAGCCTTAAGCCGCCCAGAAAAACGGCGCCGTCCTTGGTTGGGGCAAAGCAGTAGAGCCAGCCGGCGGTATCCAGGCTACCGAAACGCTCATTAACGATTCCCGTTTCCTGATACCACAACGCCGCATAGTCATCAAAACGGGCGTAAGCCTCGGTTGTGGACACATCCAGCGCCTGACCTTCCCCAGTTATTCCCCTCCAGTACAGAGCAGCCAGAATACCGACCGCCATAAAGGTCCCCGGCTGGGCCCAACCTATCCACGGCCCCGCCTTGGTGGGCACCGCCCAGGGGCATTCGTCGTAGGTTTTGCCCTCGGGCAGAACCTCGCCCGTAGCCGACTGTACTCCTGACCTAGCCTGGGTTATATTATCGTAGTCCGGCATGGGGTTCTGGCTCAGAGGTCCGAACTGCCCAAAGGCGGTTATAGAAGCGAATATAAGCCCGGGGTTAATCTCCTTTAACTGCTCATAGCC